>JAEEGG010016586.1_pt1 | contig 15281 bp, 10 predicted proteins | sample 9134161 | NCBI WGS metagenome assembly JAEEGG01 (sample SAMN16246543, study PRJNA631951) | gut metagenome | biome: gut microbiome; feature: rumen; material: CR-attached | host: Bos | place: Iran: Karaj | collected 2018-10
CATCGACCCGGGTCACGGGCTGTTGGTGGGCTTGCAGGGCCACGGCTTCATGCTGGGCCAGTACCTCGCCAAGATCTACGTGGACAAGTACATGGGCAAGGAAGTCCCGGCCTATATGGACCGCTTGCTCCTCAGCGGCGACGGTCTCTGCGAGAAGTCATTCAAGTAAACTATCAAAAAACAATACGAGGGTGCGGGAACTCCCCCACCCTCTTTTTTTACACTATGTTTTCACCTGACGAAAGGGCCACGTTCCCCTATTGGTTCGCCCACTGGTGCGCCTTCAACATGACCGCGCTCAACCTGCGCTGTTGGAAATTCCGTTTCCTGTTCCACGATTTTGAAAAGCCGTGGTTGCGACTGATTTGGCCTTACGAAAAGGTGCGCGACTGGCATCGCCGCCACGCCCGCCATCACAAAGAATACAAGGGCAAGCGCTTCGACTGGCTTGGAATGATCGTGGATTGGGAATGTTCGCAATACACCAAGGCGGTGGCCACGATGAACGCCCGCCAAAAGATGGAGGCGTACAAGGACACGCACCCTGAATTTTACAAACAGCTCAAGGAGCATCTGGAACCGCTGCTGGTTCAGTTGGGGCTATAAAATCACTTCACATACTCCCGCATGTCCAGACTCATGATGCGGTCGAGGTCGTGGATGTTTTCCGTTTCCGTCCGGAGGAAAACGGTGGCGGCCACGCCGGAGGTGCGGTCCGGCACGCGCCGTACGTCAATGACACCGCGGAAATCCGCACGGAACTTCTCCTCGTTGAAGGTCTTGTCGCTTTCATCCGCCGGCAACTCCAGCACGCCGAAAGCGTAGGTGTAGTCCTCCCTGCCCTGCCACATCTCCGCCTTGGAAACTCGCCGTCCGCGCAGGTACGAAACCATCGGGTGCTGACCGCTGATGAAGACCTGCAACTCGTTGAGACAGAATCCCGTAAACCGTAACGGGTTGATTTCAATCGGCACCGCCTTCTTGCCGTCGTAGCGGAACTCGATGTGCATCGGGAAATTCTTCAGGTGCAACGTGCCGTTGAGGTTGGTGAGAAAATCGGCAAATGGGCCTTCGTACTGGTCGAACAGTCCCTTGTTGGTCATGTAGAGACGGTCAGAGGTGTCGGACTCATCCATAAATTTATGATGGAAGATGTTCAGAATCACGGGCGTACCGTTTTCATTGTAGTAGGCATCCACCGCGTATTCCTCGCCGCGGATGTACTCCTCAATCAGGAAGCGGCTCTTGCCGACCACAAATTCCGGAAAATCGGAACCCGCCTTTGCAAAATCCGCCAGCAACGCAGCCACCGCCTTGCGGTATTCCTCTGGATTGTGCACCACAAAAACGCCCTTGCTCAAGAAACCGACCGACGGCTTGATGACGCACGGAAACACGAGCGTGTCCGTATCAACATCCTGCATTTCATTGATATTAAATTCTTTATAAAAGAAATCGGGATAGATGTCGCGGCAGATTTTGCGGAACGCCGCCTTGTCCTTCACGATGGAAATTCCGTCAAGCAGCGCCTTGTCATCGATATGCTCGTAAATCCAGCCGAGCGCGTTCTCGGAACAGGTGTACAGTTTTCCGATTTTCTTGTATTCTTCACGGAATTCGTTGTCTGACATGACATTTCCTTTGGAAACACGCAGTTCCGACATTTCATTGCGCAGAACGGGAATGTTGTTTTTTTCCAGTGTTTCCACCAAAAGGTCTGATACAAAAGGTCTTTCTAAAATTACCATAGTTATTTAGTTAATAGTTAATAGTTTATAGGTCATAGTAGAGACGTGGTGTACCGCGTCTCTGTGTACCGCGTCTCTGTGTACCGCGTCTCTGTACCGCGTCTCTGTGTACCGCGTCTCTTATTTTATTTTTCCTTCATTGATAATGATATACGTTTTCTGTCCAGGTCCACGGCGGTGATTTTCACCATCACCTTCTGGTTGAGTTTCACCACGTCGTTGGGGTTGTTGACGCGGTGGTCGGCGAGCTGGCTGATATGGACGAGGCCGTCCTGATGCACGCCGATATCGACGAAGCAACCGAAGTTGGTGATGTTGGTGACGATGCCGGGAACGACCATCCCCACTTTCAGGTCTTGGATGGTGCTGATGTTCTTGTCGAACTCGAACACGTCGAAGGTGGTGCGCGGGTCGCGGCCCGGTTTCGCCAGCTCCTGCATGATGTCGGTCAGCGTCGGAAGCCCCACCTTGTTCGTCACATAGTCCTCCACATGTATCTGTTTGCGTTTTTCGGCATCGCCCATCAGCTCGGTGACGGAGCATCCGCAGGTGCGTGCCATCTCGTCCACGATGTGGTAGCTTTCGGGATGTACCGCACTGAAATCGAGCGGGTTGGCTGCGTTGCGGATGCGGAGGAAACCGGCAGCTTGCTCGAACGCCTTCTCGCCGAAACGGGGCACTTGGCGCAGTTCCGAGCGTGCGGCGAAAGGACCGTGCTCGTTCCGGTACTCGATGATGTTCTTCGCCAGCGCGGGGCCGATGCCCGACACCCGCGACAGCAACTCCTTGCTGGCCGTGTTCACCTCCACACCCACATAGTTGACGCAACTCTCCACCGTGGTATCCAGGCTCTCCTGAAGAAGGGTCTGGTTCACGTCGTGCTGGTACTGTCCCACCCCGATGGATTTGGGATCGATCTTGACCAGCTCGGCCAGCGGGTCCATCAGGCGGCGGCCGATGGAAACGGCCCCGCGCACGGTGACATCGTAGTCGGGAAACTCGTCGCGGGCCACCTGCGAGGCGGAATAGACGGAGGCGCCGCTCTCGTTCACCACAATAGCCTGCACGTCGCGCTCGAAGGGAATCTTGCTGACGAAGTACTCGGTTTCGCGCCCGGCGGTGCCGTTGCCGATGGCGATGGCCTCCACCTTATATTGTAGAACCAACCGTTTCAGCTTGTCGCTGGCGAGGCGGTACTCCGCTTTCGGCGGGTGCGGATAGATGGTCTCGTTGTGCATCAACTTGCCCTGCCGGTCAAGGATGACCACCTTGCAGCCGGTACGGAAACCGGGGTCGATGGCGAGCACCACTTTCTGACCGAGCGGCGGAGCCAGCAACAACTGGCGAAGGTTCGTCACAAAGACGTTAATTGCTTCTTTATCAGCCTTTTCTTTGAAAATCTTCCGCATTTCCGTCTCCATCTGGGGCTGCAGCAGCCGCTTGTAGGAGTCGGTGACGGCGAGTGCGACCTGCTCGCCGCAGAGGTTGTTCTGCTTCACAAAATGCTTCTTCAGGGCATCGATGGTGCGGTTCTCGTCGGGGGCGATGGTGAGGTGCAGGAAGCCCTCCTCCTCACCGCGGAAGACGGCGAGGATACGGTGCGACGGCGCCCGGTCCAGCCGTTCCGAAAAGTTGAAATAGACCTCGAACTTCGCGCCCTCCTTCTCCTTTCCCTTCACCACTTTGGAGGCGATGACGGCATTCTTGACGAAGATGGTGCGCAGCCGGTTGCGGACGGGGATGTTCTCGGAGATCCACTCGGCGATGATGTCGCGGGCGCCGGCGAGGGCGTCCTCCACGCTGGCCACTCCGTTCGCCGCATTGACGTGCCGTTTGGCGATGGCCAAGAGGTTGGTTTCTTTCTGGCTCATGATGAGGGCGGCCAGCGGCTCCAGCCCTTTCTCGCGTGCGACGGAGGCGCGGGTCTTCCGTTTGGGGCGGTACGGCAGGTAGAGGTCCTCCAGTTCGGTCATCGTGACGGCGTTTTCAAAGGCCGCACGCAGTTCGTCCGTCAGCTTGCCCTGTTCGGCCACGGAGTCGAGGATGGCGGCGCGGCGCTTGTCGAGTTCCACCAGCTTGATGTGCCGGTCGCGGATGGCGCCGATCTGCACCTCGTCGAGCGAGTCGGTGGCTTCCTTCCTGTATCTTGCTATGAACGGGATGGTTGCGCCGCCGTCCAGCAATTCCAGCACGTTTCTGACCTGTTTCTCCTGCAAGCCCAGCTCCTGGGCGATGACTACCGCGTAATCTTTCATATATACAATTTAAAAAAGAGGTTGCAAAACGCATCACCATTCCAAACTCTTTGGCATAACTCTTTGTGAAATTGATTCAAATAGGTCATTGTCCATCGTGTCTTTTCTGTTTGGACGCGGATTGCATTTCAATCGGCAAAATTACGATTTTCCTTGAATGTGGCTATCGTGTCAAGAAAAAACATCGTGAATTTCGCAAATGCACGCGGATTTTCCCTGCGGTGACGGAAATGCACCGTACCTGTAGAGACGCGATTCATCGCGTCTCCATAAACCGTTATTATGCAACCACCTGTAGAGACGTTTCATGAAACGTCTCTACGACAGGATATTACACCCCTGCCCCGGAAACCGTAGAGACGATGTGCACATCGTCTCTACATACGGTCACGTCCAACCACCATCCCCCACACAACAAAAACAGGGCCGCCACGGTGGGAACGGTCCCTGTGCGAAATTTTTTTTGAACAAAATACTTGAAAATGACGTGGTGATTATAGTATCTATTTGCAGCGGACAAATCGTTGTTTATGATTTTTACAAAAAATTTATACCATTTAAAAAAAATGCATATTTTTGCAGAAATTTTATATGGAATATGAAAATCGCTCGAAATTTTTATTTGGAACGACTTAAACACAAGCAACACAATGGTCTAGTGAAAATTGTAACGGGGGTGCGGCGATGTGGTAAAACCTATCTTCTTTTCAACATATTCCACGAATATCTATTGGAATCCGGTGTTAGCGAGGAGAACATCATCACATTGCGTTTGGACGACATCGCTAATGTTGAATTTCGCAATCCGCTGGCACTATACCAGTATATCAAATCGCAAATTGTTGATGGAGAACAATACTATGTTTTACTTGATGAAATTCAATTGGTTTCTGGCTTTGAGGATGTCTTGAACGGCCTGCTTCATCTTGGCGATGTGGATGTTTACGTTACAGGAAGCAATTCGCGTTTTTTGTCGTCGGACATCATTACCGAGTTCAGGGGGCGGGGCGATGAAATCCGGCTTTACCCTCTTTCATTTGCCGAGTTCTCTTCGGTGTACAAGGGGACTCTGGAAGAGGCTTGGAACGAGTACCGGATTTATGGCGGCATGCCCATGCTGGTAAATATTGCTGACAGGGATGAGAAGAAAACCTACTTGGAAAACCTTTTCAGTCAGGTGTATCTTTCCGACATCATCAACCGATACAACTTAAGGGGCAATATGGAAATTGGGGAACTGACAGATGTGGTGGCATCCACAGTGGGTTCTCTCACCAATCCGTTGCGTATAGCCAACGCTTTCAACAGCATGAAGCAGAAGAAGGTGATGAATCCTAATACAATCGGCACTTATTTGCAATATATGGAGGAGGCATTTCTCATCCGCAAGGCAATGCGGTATGATATTAGGGGCAAGCAGTACATCAACACACCGCATAAGTACTATTTCATTGATATTGGGTTGCGGAACGCGCGTTTGAACTTCCGCCAGCTGGAATCGGGGCACTTGATGGAAAATATCATCTATAACGAGCTCTGCCGTAGGGGATTGTCGGTGGATGTCGGCGATGTGGAGGTAGTTGTGAAAAACGAGAATGGCGATTGTGTGCGGAAGCACCTTGAGGTGGATTTTGTGGTGAACCAAGGGAGCCGCAGATATTACATCCAGTCGGCAGCCATGCTGGACACCCGCGAAAAGATGGCGCAGGAGACCGCTTCCTTCAGGCACATCAGCGATTCTTTCAAGAAAATCGTCATACAGCAGGACAACACCGAACCGTGGTACAATGAGGACGGCATCCTTGTGTTATCGTTAATGGATTTTCTGCTAAATCCGGATGTGCTGAATATGTAAATTGCCAATCTTGGTGGCCGGAGGAACACTAACGGTCGTTGACCGCGAATTTCGCAAATGCACGCGGATTTTTCCTCTGCGGTGACGGAATCACGGCGCACCTGTAGAGACGCGATTCATCGCGTCTCCAAAAACCGTTATTATGTAACCACCTGTAGAGACGTTTCATGAAACGTCTCTACAACGGAACATTACACCCCTGCCCAGAAAACCGTAGAGACGGGGCGCGCCCCGTCTCTACATCCGACCACGTCTAACCACCATCCCCCACACAACAAAAACAGGGCCGCCACGGTCAGACGGTTTGAAATTGGTTGTAAAAATTTCACATATATGTTAAATACACGAATAAAATGTTGTATTTTTGCAGCGTTTTCAAAAGAAAGGTATGTTGGATTCTCCTATTTTAAAGGAAGCACACGATTCCATCACGCCTCAGGAGCGTGCCGCTTTTGAGTTGAATTACGGCATTTCAGAAAGGATATACCAAATCCTGCAGGAAAAGGGTATGTCCAAACGGGATTTGGCAAAACTGACGGGCAAAAAAGAATCGGAAGTGTCGCGATGGTTTTCGTTTGGACACAACTTCACATGCAAGACCATTGCGATGATTCAGGTGTCTTTGGGCGAACCCATTATTGAGATTGCCGTGGTATCAACAAAATCAGGAACTCCGAAAGAATGATTCCGGGGTTCGCTGCATCCCGCAGCGAAAATGAATGGCCGGGACATTGTTGCCGTTGACCGCGAATTTAGCAAATGCACGCGGATTTTTCCTCTGCGGTGACGAACCATTCCCGGCAAATCGTAGAGACGATGTGCACATCGTCTCTACATCCGACCATGTCTAACCACCATCCCCCCAGACAACAAAAACAGGGCCGCCACGATGGGACGGACGTGGGGGATAGAAACAATCAGCAATCACAGACTGCGATATTGCTTTTCTATGGTAATAAATGATTACAGCAAGTCTGTGGCGATTGTATGGGAGCGATTTGATCCAAACAATAATTTAAGAAATATAAGCCATCGTGAAATTTGTCATTGTTTATGGGAATAAAATCATTGCCAGTACACTTCTCGAAGTTGGTCATGCATTTGTATGTTTGACTTCTTTTTGAACCATTCCATTTCCAATAATCTACCAACGCTAGTCTATAAATGGCAGGCTTGTATTGATTGATTAATGTGTATAATTCATCCGATATTTTCCATGTTCCATTCGGATTGCCTGGCAAATTTATGTCCTTTAATCTTGCCATATCAGCTTGCAATGCCTCACATTTATGAACGGACTTCCCGTCTATTTTATCACCTCCATCTGCAATTCGCTTAGCCTCAATTAGAAGAAGAACATTAACATCTTCTCGCAGATCAAGAATTACAGAATCAATACGACCTCTTCTGTCCGGCACCTGCATTATGTCCACTTCCTGCCATACAAAAATATCTTTTCCATTTCGAATACCCGCATTTTGCAAATAACTGCTACAAAAATTGAATGTGAGATTCCTCTCTTTGAAGCAGATTTCTTTTTTTGATCTAGGAATTGCTGGGATAAAACCAGAATTAAAAAGATCCGTGTATGTTTGCACCATCTCATCAAATGCATTTTTGACCAGATTTGGAAAGGATGATACTTTTGTTGTTTTCTTTGCCATAATTTTCTCTATTTTAATTGGTTAATAATACAATTTATCTTTTAGTCACGGACACAACGGATTGAATGTCCAGGGTAAACATAATTGGGTCCGTTAGTGGAAATCCTTGTGTCGGTCCCGCTATAAAACAGGCCAAAATAGCCCTGACTATTAGAAGTAGTCCAAAAATAGGCGCCAACTCCGAGTCCGTCGTAATTGATGGAACTATTAATTATGAAATACCCCGCAGGCAAAGCACAAAAGCCTGTGGCATTATTGCTGGAAGGCGTGTCGCCAACGCTACACGTAGTGGTGCTGCTGTTCCAGCCCGTAGTGGAAGCCAACGCTTTGGCATAATTAGAACTACTTGAATTGCACAAATAATGGTTCTGGCTGCGTACGTAGTTGGTCAACTGATTCCACTCCGCCTCGCTCGGCAGATGCCAACCTGTGGGGCAAACACCCTGCACCCCACTGGGGTTCGAACTACTTGCTGACGACCCATGCATCCCTGCCTCCCAGGTGTATAGTAACCCATAGATGGGCTTGTTGGAGGCATCGCCGCTGGGATATGCCCAACGACTTGTTGTGCCGTTAGATACGGTATTACCATTGGCATAATGTGTAGTTCGCAAATTCTCTTTCATCCAGCACTGGCTACCGATAAGCACCGTGTTATAAACATTGCCATCGTAATCCACCAGTGTACCTGTGCCGCACGCCCATTCGCTTGTGGTAAAAGAGAGTTGGTTGCCGTAAGCGGTTCCCACATAGTTGGTAGCATACGCACGCACATAGTACGTTTCGCCCGGAACCAATCCTTGCAAACTTCCCGAATAAAAACCCAAACCAACGCCATCTGTGGTATGCGCATCAGCAATAGTGGGATTGGGGCTGGTGCTCCAACACACCCCACGAGCAATAACCTCGTCGTTGCCGTCATTACGGACTTCACCACCGCAAATGGCTGTAGTATCCGTAATTGAGCCGACACTTCGGGTAATAATTCTGGGCAAATGTGCTTCTCCCGAACCTACTTCCAAATCATTAACCGCCTGCTGCAAACTGTCCAGTGTTTGGGTGAGGTCGCCTAACAGGGATTGCAAATCCACTTCCGTAAGGTAATGTGCATCATTGGAGAACGCACTCACGTTAGTTGGCACAGTCGGTATGACAGGGATGGAGTCCATTGTAATGTAGCCAGCATCATTGTTGAAGGTAGAAACGTTGATAGGAATAGTGGGAATATCAGGTCTGTCCGTCAAATCGTTGTAACTGCCACTGAAACCAGCGGGTAGTTTAGCGAAACTGCCGCCTGTAAGGTAGATGGTGTCGTTGCTGATACTTAACACCTGCTGTTCCGTGTATTCGGTGAGGTAGCCAGCGTCATTAGTGAAAGAGGACACGTTGGTAGGAATAGCGGGAACGTCTGCACTGGTAATATAGTTGGCATCGTTGGTAAAAGAAGAAACATTGGTAGGTATGGTCGGAATTGCAGGAATGGAGTCCATCGTGATATACCCTGCATCGTTGGTGAATGCAGAGACATTAGTGGGAATGTCTGACGTGGTGGCGTAGTTGTTTGTAATGAGGTCGTTTTGTGTAATGTAGTTGTTGGTGGACAAAGTGCTTTCCGTTACATAACCCGCATCATTTGTAAAAGCAGAAATATTGGTGGGTATGGTTGGAATGGCAGGAATGGAATCCATAGTGATGTATCCAGCATCGTTCGTAAAAGAGGACACATTGGTCGGAATAGCAGGAACATCTGCATTGGTAATGTAGTTGGCATCATTGGTGAATGCAGATACATTGGTCGGTACCGTGGGAATTGTCGGCTTGTCGGTCAAGTCGTTGTAACTGCCGCTAAAGAGTTCGGGGCGGTTCGTCAAACTGTTGTAGTTGCCGTCGAAACCTGCGGGCAGCACGGCATAACCGCCATTGCTCAAATAGATGGTGTCGTTGCTAATGCTCAACACCTGATAAGCAGGAATATCCTCGGAGGTAATGTAGTTGGCATCGTTTGCAAAGGCAGACACGTTAGTAGGGATTGCGGGAACATCGGCCGCTGTGATGTAGTTCGCATCGTTTTCAAATGCAGAGACGTTGGTCGGAATCGCGGGGACATCCGCTGCGGTAATGTAGTTTGCGTCGTTGGTAAAAGCAGAAACATTGGTAGGAATATTGGCAGCCTCTTGAACGGTAGCCGTCGTGAGATAACCGGCATCGTTTACGAAAGCACTGATGTTCGTCGGAACGGCTGGAATTTCAGGGATGGAGTCCATCGTGATGTAACCTGCATCGTTGGTGAAAGACGAAACATTGGTCGGGATTGCGGGAACGTCTGCACTAGTAATGTAGTTTGCATCGTTGGTAAAGGCGGACACGTTGGTTGGAACATCCGCAGTGGTAATGTAGTTCGCATCGTTTTCAAAAGCTGAAACCTGCGTCGGAACAGTCGGAATTGTCGGTTGGTTGGTCAGATCATTGTAATCACCGCTGAAGAGATCAGGACGATTCGAGAGGTCGTTATAGTTGCCACTGAAAAGTTCGGGGCGGTTGGTCAAACTATTGTAATTGCCGTCGAAACCAGCGGGCAGTTTTACAAAGCTGCCGCCCGTAAGAAACAGAGTGTCGTTGCTGATGGTCAAAACCTGTTGTTCCGTGAAGGAGGTAAGGTAGCCTGCATCATTCGTGAAAGCGGACACATTGGTCGGAATAGTCGGAACATCTGCACTGGTAATGTAGTTGGCATCATTATTGAAAGCAGATACATTCGTTGGAATGTTCGCCGCCTCTTGAACAGTAGCAGTCGTGAGGTATCCTGCATCGTTTACAAAAGCGCTGATGTTCGTCGGTACAGTCGGAATGGCGGGAATTGAGTCCATTGTAATGTAACCGGCATCGTTGGTGAAAGCCGACACGTTAGTGGGAATATCAGTCTCTGTTACGTAGTTGTTTGTAACCAAGTCGTTCTGCGTGATGTAGTTGTTGGTAGTAAATGTGCTTTCCGTTATATAGCCCGCATCATTGGTAAAAGCGGAGACATTGGTTGGCACGGTTGGAATCTGCGGCTGATTGGTCAAGTCGTTGTAATCTCCACTAAAAAGTTCAGGGCGATTAGTCAAACTGTTATAGTTACCATCGAAACCAGCGGGAAGTTTTACGAAGCTGCCGCCTGTAAGGAACAGGGTATCGTTGCTAATGGTCAGCACTTGCTGCTCCGTGAAGGAGGTAAGGTAGCCTGCATCATTCGTGAAAGCGGACACATTGGCAGGAATAGCCGGAACATCTGCACTGGTAATGTAGTTGGCATCATTTTCAAATGCAGAGACGTTGGTCGGAATTGCGGGGACATCCGCTGCGGTAATGTAGTTTGCATCATTCTCGAAAGCGGAAACCTGCGTTGGAACGGTCGGAATCTGCGGCGTATTGGTAAGGTCGTTGTAGTCGCCACTGAAACCAGCGGGCAGCGTAACCGTGTTCCCATCCGAAATCGTCAGATTGTTTCCATCCAGTGAGAGCGTCTGCGCCACACCCACGCCGGGTTCACCCTGCGGACCGGCAGGACCTTGTTCACCTTGCGGACCAGCGGGACCTTGCTCACCCTGCGGACCGGCAGGACCTTGCTCACCCTGTGGACCAGCAGGACCTTGTGGGCCTTCGCCATTGCCCGAGGTGGCTGCATACAAAGCATACGGCACACTCAACAATTGCTGCGTGCCTTCAATGGTATAGTAAGTTCCACCCGTTGGGTCGATTTCAGTCTTGAGGAAGAACGGACCATTTGCCCAGTCAATAGCAGCGAAATCGCCATTCACCACCGTGCCGCCGCCAATCTCCAGCGTCATCAAGCCATTGGCATTGGTGACAGCAGTGTGTGTTTCTTGATAAACTATCGTGCCATTCGCACCTCCTTGCAAGATGGAGATGCGCACACCCACGTTGCCGCGAACGAGCGTGTTGCTCTCGTTGCGTACCACCGCCTGATAGGTGAACCTTTGCGGGGCTTGGGCAAAAAGCAACATCCCCATGAAAATTAAAATAAAAAAGGATAAAAGTTTTTTCATTTTTAAGTTATTTTATTGATTTATATATTTTTACATTTCTACTACCCCGGCCTTCGGCCACCCCTCCTTTCCAAGGAGGGGAATTTTACTGCGCCATTTTCACTACCTTGAAGGATTTCAGCACCTGTGTGCCTTTCAGCACGTTCACGAAATAGGTGCCTGCGGCAAGGTCAGACATTGGGATTTCGGTTGCACTTCCTTTTATTTTCCTTGAAAAAAGGTATTTTCCATTGGTGTCAAACACTTTTACTTCGCCTTCAAATTCCTCATTACTGATTGCTAATTGCAAATTGGAGGTCGTCGGGTTCGGATAGACCATAGCGCTCAACGTGATGCCCGGGTAGTTGTCAATCCCGATGGTTTGGATTTCGTAGGGTTGCTGCACGCCTTCGGATATGTTGGTGCTGCCTTCCCCGTACGACTGCACGGCGATTTGCCCGATGGTGTATGAAATCGTAACGCCACTGCCTTCCATGTCTCCACCCATTGGCACAATGTCGGATTGGGCATTTATGTTATGCATTGTTAGAACCCATAATGCGAAAATAAATACAACTGATCTTTTCATTTTTATATACTTGTGTCTTATTTCAAATACTGTTTTGCAAAATTACAACCTTCATCCTCAGCTTGTTAGGTTCTTTTTGGTTCTTTTAAGCATCGCTTTTAGAAGGTTATCAAACGACATAAAAAAATCGTGAACTTCATTTATTTGATTCTGAGGCTCTGGTAAACCCTTAATGCAAACAAGAAAAGCCCACGATTTAATCGCGAGCATTCTCTCTTTTCTCATGCATTAAGTGTTTGAAATTTACCAGATTCCAGAATCACAGAGAAAAGCGAAAACGCTTTGTGTTAATATGTTGAGACAACGCATGCGTTGTCTGTACTCATTATAAAATTTCGGTTTATTCTATAGGCAACGGGGGATTAATGGATAATATTAAAAATGGTAAAAAATCAGGTGGCAAAAATAATAAAAATTCTTAGTATCCTACTTTTTTTTCATATCGGTTTATGTGTATGATTTAGGAAATTTAATGTACTTTTGCAGCCTGTAAAATTCAAGCAAAAAACATTCATTTTATGGGAAATAATGCCAGCAAAACCATCGTGAGCAGCCGTGTTTTCGGCAACAAGGTGGATTATTTCCTCTTTTCCGTCAAGACGAAGGACTCCCTGTTCACGCTTGCGGACCGGTTGTCGGACCACTGCAACTGCCGTTTCGCGATGATGCCCACCATGCGGGTGGCCGAAAGCGAGGAGTGCCCGATGCGCCCCGAGTTCCGGATGATGTACGCCCAGTACGCGGCCACCGACATCGAGGACTGCTTCGTGATGGACCCGGTGGACCGGCTCAATATCGTCCTGTTCCAAAACAAGGCCGTCAGCTTCGACAAGTCGAAGAGCGCTCTGGCCGAGACCGACCACAACGGTGCGTTCCCATTCATCGACGACGGCTGCGACTGCTTCGCCTTCAGTCCGCAGGGCGTGTGCGTGGGCAAGTGCACCCCCGCCGACTTCGCCAACTTCTACATTATGGTTTTTGCAAAAAGGCACAACGATGCCGACCTTCTGGCCGCCCACATCGCCAAGACACCCGGCTATGCCGTCACCGACCGCACACAGGAACTGTTCACGACGGGCGGCGCGACGAAAGTCTTTTCGGCTTTTTTCCGCTCCGTTTTCGCCAACTCTGAAAACCAGATCCGCCGCATCATGCGCAACAACGAGAAGTGCTATATCGGGAAAATCCCTGAATCCATGCTGCCCCCCATCCCCTTCTTCAATCTTATGAACAGCTTTCCAATTTCAAGAATTGAATTATCAATCAACAATTTATAACTATGAAAAAATCATTTTTGGTTATTATCCTTTTATTCAGTGTCACACTTATGACAGCCCAAGACAACAAAGCCAAGGTACTTCCTGAAAAGAGAACAGACAAAGTTGCATACACCAAAGGCATGTCTAGCACGTATGCCCCCTACCAGCTTACGGCCGATCTTAGCCACCTCACCCAAAGCGAGCGCGAGCTCATCCCCATCTTCATTGAAATCGCCGACATCATGGATGACCTGTTCTGGAAGCAGACCTACGGCGACAAGAATCAGCTGATGTCCCAGATCGACGATCCCGACACCCGCACCTATGCCGAGATCAACTATGGCCCGTGGGACCGTCTCAACAACAACAGCCCCTTTGTGAAGGGCTATGGTGCCAAGCCGGACGTGTGCAAATACTATCCGCTGGATATGTCAGAAAAAGAATTCGCCGCCTGCAAGGATCCCAACAAGGAAAGCCTCTATACCGTCATACGCCGCGACAACAAGGGCCGGCTCATCGCCCGCTGGTATCATGAGGAATACAAGAATGAAATCGGAAAGGTCTGCGAACTGTTGGAAAAAGCCATCGCCATCGCCGACAACCCCGAAATGAAAAATTACCTCGAGGCCCGCAAGAAAGCCTTTGAAACCGATGACTACTACGAAAGCGACCTCGCCTGGATGGACATGAAAAACAGCAACATCGACTTTGTGGTGGGACCCATCGAGAACTACGACGACAAATTTATGGAAGCCAAAGCCTCCTACGAAGCCTTCGTGCTTGTGAAGGACCTGGAGCGCAGCAAGCAGCTCGCACATTTTGTCAAAATGCTGCCCGACATCCAGAAAATCCTCCCCTGCGACCCCAAATACAAGACCTTCGTGCCCGGCACCGAGTCAGACCTGAATGTCTATAACGCAATCTATTACGCAGGCGACTGCAACTCCGGCAGCAAGACCATCGCCATCAACCTGCCCAACGACGACCGCGTGCAGGCCCAGAAGGGCGCACGCCGGCTCCAGCTCCGCAACAGCATGCAGGCCAAGTTCGACAAAATCATGATTCCCATCGGCAAAATCGTCCTCAACCCCAAACAGATGGACCATCTCAAATTCGATGCCTTCTTCTGGAACGTCACCTTCCACGAGGTGGGACACGGCCTCGGCATCAAGGAAACCATCAACAAGAAAGGTTCGGTTGACGAAGCCATGAAGACCGAAAAGACCTCTTGGGAGGAAGCGAAAGCCGACATCCTCGGCCTCTTCATCGTCTGCCATCTGATTGACAAAAAAGAGATTACCAACATCACCAAGGAGGATGCCATCACCACCTTCATCGCCGGCCTGTTCCGCTCCGTCCGCTTCGGCTCCGCCAGCTCGCACGGAAAGGCCAACATGATGTGCTACAATGTGATGAAAGAGCAAGGCGCTTTCACCCGCGACGCAAACGGCATCTACACCATCCACTACGACAAAGCCGAAAAGGCCATCAGCTACTGGGCGAACCTCATTCTCAAAACCCAAGGTGACGGGGACTTCGACTTCGCCAAGAAGTTCCGTGAAAAGAACGGTGTCATGTCCGACGAACTCCTAAAAGACATCGAGCGTATCAACAATGCCGGCATTCCCCGCGACATCCGCTTCAAACAAGGTCTGAAATACATGGACGCCAATGGCCCGCAGCAAAAAGAGATGGAGACAAAATCCGCAAAGGCCAGAACCCTTCAATTCCAAGAAGAAAAGAAACGCTAAACCCATAAAAAGATGACAAACCTGAAACTGACGAGACCCCTCATTGTTTTCGACATCGAGTCAACGGGGCTGAACATCGGCCGCGACCAAATCATTGAAATATCCTTTATCAAATGCTTTCCTGACGGGAAA
>JAEEGG010016588.1_pt1 | contig 15280 bp, 9 predicted proteins | sample 9134161 | NCBI WGS metagenome assembly JAEEGG01 (sample SAMN16246543, study PRJNA631951) | gut metagenome | biome: gut microbiome; feature: rumen; material: CR-attached | host: Bos | place: Iran: Karaj | collected 2018-10
CGCCCTGTTGCCCGCCACCCATGAGGCAACGGGTGAGATGCTGAATGCCGTCGGCTATATCGACCTCTGCATCCCCCGCGGTGGTCGCAAGCTCATCGACTTTGTCAGAGACACCGCCCGTGTACCTGTCATCGAGACAGGTGCCGGTGTCGTGAACACCTATTTTGATAAGGACGGTGACCTGGAGATGGGCAAGGCGATCATCAACAACGCCAAGACCCGCCGTGTGAGTGTCTGCAATGCGCTGGATTGTCTGCTCATTCATCTAGAACGTCTAGATGATCTAGACAGTCTAGTCGAGCCTCTGGCTGACAAGCAGGTCATCATCTATGCCGACGAACAGGCCTTTGCCGCCCTCGATGGCAAATATACCTATCTGGAACACGCCACGGAAGACAGTTTCGGTACGGAGTTCATGGACTATAAACTCGCCATCAAGACCGTGACATCACTCGACGAGGCACTCGACCACATCGATGCCAACGGCTCTGGACACAGTGAGAGCATCATCACAATGGATGAAGCCACTGCCCGCAAATTTCAGGCCCATGTCGATGCCGCCTGTGTCTATTGGAACGCACCGACCTCGTTTACCGATGGTGCGCAGTTCGGTCTCGGCGCAGAGATCGGCATCAGCACGCAGAAACTCGGTCCCCGTGGTCCCATGGCGCTCGAAGAGATCTGCACCTACAAATGGCTCATCGAAGGAGAAGGACAAATTAGAAGTTAAATAATAGCAACGGACAACAGGACTGAAGGACTAAGAATAAAAGTCGTGTTAGTCGTGTAGTCCGTTGCCAAAAAGAAAAAGGATATGAGAACATTTATTAATGTACAGGATATTGGCCCGCTGGAGAAGGCGATGGCCGAAGCATTTGAGATCAAGAACGACCGTTATAAGTATCAGCACCTGGGTAAGAACAAGACCCTGATGATGATCTTCTTCAATAATAGTCTGCGCACCCGTCTCTCCACCCAGAAGGCGGCCATGAACCTCGGCATGAATGTAATCGTGCTCGATGTGAATGCCGGTGCCTGGAAACTGGAGACCGAGCGTGGCGTTATCATGGATGGTGACAAGAGTGAACATCTGCTGGAGGCCATCCCCGTGATGGGTTGCTACTGCGACCTGATTGGCGTGCGTAGTTTCGCCGGCCTGACCGATCGTGAATACGACTATGCCGAGACCGTGCTGCAGCAGTTTATCAAATACTCCGGTCGCCCTGTCTTTGCGATGGAGACGGCCACCGTACATCCCCTCCAGGCCTTTGCCGACCTCATCACCATTGAGGAGTATAAGACGGTGAAGCGTCCGAAGGTCGTTTTGACCTGGGCACCCCATTGCCGTGCTTTGCCACAGGCTGTGCCCAACAGTTTCGCCCAGTGGATGAACGCCGCTGATGTGGATTTCGTCATCACCCACCCCGAGGGCTATGAGCTCGATCCACAGTTTGTCGGCAATGCCCGTGTGGAATACGACCAGAAGAAAGCCTTCGAGGGTGCCGACTTCATCTACGCCAAGAACTGGAGTAACCCCGGTGTGACCAATCCCGCTGACTACGGAAAGATCACCTCGAAGGATATGTCATGGACCGTTGATACCGAGCACATGTCATGGACGAACAATGGTAAGTTCATGCACTGTCTGCCCGTGCGCCGTAACCTCATCGTGACCGACGATGTCATCGAGTCACCCAACTCGATTGTCATCCCCGAGGCTGCCAACCGCGAGATCAGTTGTTCAGTGGTGATCAAGCGTATGCTTGGAGCGCTGTAAAAAGAAGTAATTACCATTATCGCGAACTTGCATGAGAAGATATATTTGTTTAGTTATCACCCTTTTGACCGCCCTCACCATAGGGGCTACTGGGCCCATATCCGGTCTCACAGGTGAGAAAAAACTGAAAGCCTACGAGAATCTGGTAAATGAGACCGAGTGGTCGGGTGAGGTGAACACCGTACTCAGCATCTGCGATGAGTGGATCCAATACGCCCAGCAAGAGGGCAATCTGGCTTATGAGGAGGCAGGGCGCAACAAACGTCTCACGCTAATCTATAACTCCGAGGACTGGTTGCGCTTGGAGAAAGAGGCGAGGATACAGAAAGACTGGATGGAGAAGCACGAGCGTTGGGACTCGTTCTATAAGGCCTGGCGCGACATCATCGAGAGCTGTTCCTATACCAGTCGTACGCAGACCGCCCTCCGTGAGGCCGAACAGATGCAGGAGTTTGCCCAGAAACAGGATAACACCCTCGGACGAGCCCTCGCCTACCAGCAGATCGGTGTGATCTACGATAATATCGACCACCAGCAGTCCGTCAAGGCCCTCGACCGCAGTATCCGTCTGATGAAGGAGATACCCGACGTCGCCAAGAACGAGTTGCTGAGTGCCTACTTCTATATGGCACAGGAACTGGATCAGATCGAAGACTATCCCCGCGAGTTGGCCATCTGTAGGGAGTGGCGCCAGCACCTGGAATACATCAAGGCCTTGGAGAAACCCGGAGTCGGAAAGATGAATGTCTATGACATGGAACAGCACCTCTGGAATGCCAGTGCCCTCATCGGTAGCGATAGTCTCGATGCTGCCGCCAGGGAACTGACTGCCTGCGAACTGCTCAACGAGCAAATCAAAGACCCCTACCTCACCTACCAGATGCAGGTGCATCAGGCCCGTCTGGCAATGAAGCAAGGTGATATCAAGAAAGCCGTGGCCTATACCGACCTCTATGCGCCGATGATGGACCTCGACTGGTGGCCGATGGCCCAGCGCCAGCGCGGTGAAGCCCTGTTGGCTAATGGCAGGGATCGTGAAGCCGCCCTCCTCTATCAGAAGATGTACCTGCACAAGGATTCCACCTTCTCGAAGGATGTGCGCATGCAGCTCGACGAACTGAACACCCTCTTCCAGGTGGATGAACTCCGCATGAAGGGACAACTGGACCGTTCCCGTTTCGTGATCCTCATCATCGGCCTGCTCATGCTGGTACTGTTGCTCTTCATGTACTTCCGTCATCGGGCAGCGAAGCGTCTGGCTCAGAAAAACCAGGAACTGATGATTGCCAATGCCCGTGCCGAGGAGTCGTCGAAGATGAAGACCAACTTCATCCAGCAGATCTCTCACGAGTTCCGCACACCCCTGAACATCCTCAATGGCTTCACCCAGATCCTCACCGCACCGAATATGGTGCTGCAGGAGGAAGAGAAGGCCGACATCCAGAAACGCATCTCCGAGAGTACGGAGCGTATCACCGGTTTGGTGAACAAGATGCTGGAACTCTCCGATGCCAACAGTCAGCAGGTCATCCAGCGCAACGACGATATCGCTGCCCTGACGATTGCCAAGCAGGCAGCCGAGCACACCGGCATCCAACAGGACACCCACATCAAGTTCCTGTTGCAGGCCGACGCCCAGGCAGAGACCCTCATCCATACCAACCAGCGTTCAGCCACCAGAGCCCTCACTCTGTTGCTCGACAATGCCCGTAAGTTTACCAAGGAGGGGGAAGTCCGTCTGGCAATCCAGCAACAGCCAGAGGCCGTCAGTTTCATCGTAGAGGATACGGGTATCGGTATCCCGCCCAAGGAGGCAGAACATATCTTCGATGAGTTTGTGCAGTTGGATGAGTACTACGACGGAACGGGTATCGGACTGACGGTGGCGCGTAGCATTGCCCGTCGTCTGGGCGGTGACATCGTACTCGACACTAGTTATACAGGCGGTGCCCGTTTCGTGATGACATTACCAAAAGAGTGAGGCCCTAACCTCACTCTTCTTTTTTCTTCGCCAGAAACGCCGCCACACGGTCGGCCATGTTCTGTCGGATATAGGGATAATAGAACTTCAGTTCCATGTTATGATAGTTGCCCGGTATACCGATCAGGGGCATGATACGATGCTTGGTATAGCCCTCCACAATCAGTTGGTGACTCTCCGTATCACAGTGCACAGAGAGCGTATCGTTCCCCCGACGTCCATAGAGCACAAACGGGGTACTGACACTGTCGGTACGCCAGTTCACGGGATTGATACATGCCACCGTCCCTTCGCTGAAAGCTTGCGTACACTCCGGAGATTTTACGGAGTTAAAGCCGATGAGCACACCCGTGTCCGTCGCGCCCTGCGCCAGTCGGATATGGAGGTTGGAATCCAGGTCCTCTTGCGACACCCTGTAGCCGATGACGTAGGCTGCCACCATACGCTCTCTGATACTATCGGGCATCTCTGCCAGCACATCGAACATACCACGTCCCCCCTGACTGTAACCGGCAAGGATAAAAGGACGTCCGTGGTTCAGATGTTGGATATAATACTGCCAACTGCTCTTGATATCTTCAATTGACACGTCTAGACGGACAAACGCCAGTTCAGGCGTCATCCACGACTGCATGGACACCTGACGGTAATACGGTGAGAAATAATTCAGGCGTTTTCCTGAGTAGAACGAATCGACCGCCACCATCTCCTTCAGCATCTTACCCCGTAAAGTCGCATCGTAGGTATCAGCCAAGTGACAGGTATCACCGTCCTGCATGTGGTCGCCTGTCTCGGTAGAGATCACATAGAAGAGGTCGGCTTCGCCCCCTCTGTCAATAATGTACCACTGGGTAGAATCAGCATAATCGGGCACTGGTGGAAGTGGACCGATGATGGCACGACGCTCTTCGTCATCCCACGAAGAGAGCACCAATGTCAGCCCTATCAAAACCAGCGTCAGAAAACTATATCTCAATCTACTGTCCATCAATTAAAACGAAATCTGACTGCAAAAATACAAAATATGTCCGATGTTTGCAAGTAAAATGGCTGAAAATGATTATCTTTGCAGCCAAAATAAGACAAAACGATCATGATTTCATTCGAATGTGACTATAATAACGGAGCTTGTCAGCAGGTGCTCGACAATCTGGTCAGATACAACAGTGCCAAACCTACGCCCTATGGTTTCGATGCCTTCAGCGAGCGTGCCAAGGACCGCATCCGCGAGGCTTGCGGCCTGCCCGATGCCCAGATATTCTTCCTCACCGGTGGTACCCAGACCAACGCCACCACCATCGACTCCATGCTCTATCAGTATGAGGGTGTCATATGCGTGGGCAGCGGTCATATCAATGTCCATGAGGCAGGTGCCGTGGAGTTCACCGAGCATAAGATCATCACCCTCCCCGATACCGATGGCAAACTGGAGGCAGCCGTACTCGATAAATACCTCGACGACTACATGCACGATGGCAATAAGGACCATGCCGTCCACCCGGGACTGGTGTATATCACCTTCCCCACCGAACTGGGTACCCTCTATTCAGCCCGTGAACTCAACGACATCTACCAGGTCTGTCAGCGTTACGAGATACCGCTTTATATCGACGGTGCCCGTCTCGGTTACGGTCTGATGGCAGAAGGCAACGACATCACCCTGCCCTATCTCGCCCGCCACTGCGATGTTTTCTATATCGGTGGCACGAAGATCGGTGCCCTCTGTGGCGAGGCAGTGGTCTTCACCCATCATAATGCGCACAAGCACTTCTTCTCCATTCAAAAGCAGCACGGCGCCGTGATTGCCAAAGGCGCCCTCATCGGACTGCAGTTTGAGGCACTGTTTAGTAAGGAGGGAGATACCTTATTGTATTATAAGCTTTCCGAGCAGGCCATCAAGACAGCCATGCGCATGAAAGCACTTTTCATCCGTAAGGGTTTTGAATTCTTAGTCGATTCCCCCACCAACCAGCAGTTCGTGATTATGGACAACGAACAGGCTGAACGTCTGGGGCGTCAGGTACAATTTACCCACTTTGGGCAAACTGACCACTATCACACCATCTGCCGTTTCGTCACGAGCTGGGCTACGACTGATACTGAACTCGACGAATTAGAGAGAATCCTTAGCGCACGCTGAAGTCCTTACTTCACTTTAGTCTCTGTTCTTTTGTCGCTCTCTATTTCTCTGTAAGTAGCAGCTTTATCGATGTTTACCATTTTGCTGGTGAAATCTGGGGTGTTGTATGAGTACATCAGTCGGCGGTAATATTCCTTGGGATTGCGTTGCGGCAGCATGAAGGGTTTGGTGGCACGTCCTGTGGCATCAATACTTGCAAAGTAGAGGCGTGTGTAAAGTCCATCGTCGCGACGACTCGTAAAAAGGAACCAGTGACTGTTCTTACTCCAGGCATGCAGACTCTCTGAGCGCTGACTGTTCACCTCGTCCATCCGTCGTGTCGTGTTATTCTTCAAGTCGTACAACCACAGCTCAGCTTCAGGATGCCACACCGTGAAGTAACCATAGTTTGCCTCTGCATACATCAGAAAGCGTCCGTCATATGAAATGCGTGGCCACGATACGCTCTTACCCGTTTGTCTGGTATTGACCAACGTATCTACCTTTGTGCCGATATGACCAGTATTCTCATCAAAGCTCACCCGGCAGAGACTATATTTCTCCTTGTCGTAATCGGTAGGATAGATTTGGCGACGGGCTGTCGTGAAATAAAGCCATTTGCCGTCGGGCGAGAAGGCTGGACAGTTCTCTGCCCAATATTTCTTCATAATCAGTGTGTCCTGCAGGATAGTATGTGTCTGTGTATCATAGATAAACACGTCTGACGATGCATCATACACGTCAATACGCTGAATACTGGCTGTATGGAACATTTGTGAAGTCTTGTTGGTTGAGAAGGCGCAATAACGACCGCCTGGATGCCAACCAGGATAGACCATTGCACCACCCAGCTGTTCATTCTTGGCCTGTAGCAGTTCCGTCTTTCCTTCACGGTGGATCACCGTTGCACCATGGTCACCACGGACATGGAATACATATTGGTCGGGATTGGTCTGGTTGGCGGAATGACAGTTCACGCACATCCGGTTGATCTGTGTATTATCAATAATGACCTCCTCATCGAAGTTACTCAGATCACGCTGATAGAGCCCCATCTTACTGTATATCTCGAAGCTGGGAGCAATGCGCCGATAGGTAACGCCCCATTCCTCAAGAGGCTGTTCGCTGACAGCCACCGTAAAGTCCCGATACTGTGTCCACTGCCCGTCTTTCTCAGCGCATACCGTAAAGGTGAGCTTTGCCCCACGGTTCTGCTTCAGCAGTGCGTGCCATTCCTCAATGTCAAAGTCTGCGTAGTCACCATTCACATGCAGCGAACCGTCTTTGGCTCCAGTGACCTGCACATCTACCGTTGTCACCGCATCGTCGGTCATCGAGAAGTTCAGGGGAGCAATGCCGTCAGGTATCGTCACATCTACGTAGTCTGGATAGATTTCTGGCAGCTTATTTACGTGTTGCACATTTTCTGGCTGTCGGCTACAAGCAGTCATTATCAGTATGCCCAAAAGGGCTATAATCAATTTGTGATAACGTGTTCCCATCATTAATAAAATAATTGGTTCTCTGCCTTTTCGTACGTCTGTTTCAATTGCCCGTAAACAGTACCGTTCAGTAGTTCCGGGTGTTCTGCCAAGGGGCGCATCTTCTTTGCCCAGCTGCGGTAGAAGAGTGTACGTTCCAACAGACAGATATACTTCAGTGCCACTTCAGGATGTCCTGTAATCAGACTGGTCTCTGTCAGTCGCATGAGGGAACGTCCGCTTTTGTCATAATCTTCGATCGACTCCATGGCCTCAAAGGCTGCACGTTGTGCCATCCCCACCTGCCCAAGCATCATATAGATATCGCTCATCATATAGGCCGAAGCGCGGCTTGATAACACCTCCTTCGGATTCAGGAGGCAGTTCTGCAGATATTCGGGAGCCAGACGCCCGGTCTTCCATAAGGCAATGCGCACTGCATTTTGGCAGGATAAAATCATAGTCTTACTCTGTTGGTTTTTGGCTACAATGTCCTCCCATTTACCCTGACGCAGCAGATAGTCATATTCCAGTTCCTCCAAAGTGCCGCCGACAGGCTTGTAAACCTTGAAGCAGAGCAACATCGGCAATATCAGTGATAAGAGCACCGACACCACGCGCCACCTCTTCCTCAACAGGCGATGGAAAAGCCACATCGAGAGCATCTGTAGCACCGCACAGAGCAGAGCCATTGTCAAAGCACCCTGCATCGGAGAGCAGAAGAACTGAGCCACAGCGCTCCACAGATAGTCTCTCCAGCCACCAGGCATTTCAAGTCGGTCATGCAGGTAAGTCATATCCCATACGAACAACTGCGACTGCTCGTGACTCATCAGCACTTGGGGGAAACCGAAGTACCAATAACTATATACTGCCATGCCTACCGCTATTGGTATCGCAGCCGTCCAATGGATTGATTTTAACTGTCCTGGTTTCATCATATATCTAATAGCGTGGCAAAGGTAGATAATCTTTTTCAATTATGCAAATTCTATTATAGAAATCGTATCATAATAAAAAAGGTGCCGGGTCTCACGACTCGGCACCTCCAACTAACAAAACCAAAACGTGCTGTTGAAAATCCCCTGCCATTGTGGTGGCAGGGGATAAACACGTTTTATACTTTAGTTACTACCAGCGTAAGCAGGATTCTGCTTCAGCAGGCTATTCTTCAGCAACTCAACAGCTGGGATAGGCATATCCATCTTGTTGATGTCGAAGGTGAAGGTACGCTTGGTCCAAGGATAGTGTGCATAGTCATTACCACCATCGTCCTTCGGATAGTTGTAGTCGATGTGATCCTCGATATAACCAGACTTGATCATATCCGGGCAGAGACACCACTCAGAGTTGAACTCCTTACGGCGCTCCTCGTTCACAGCCACCTTCCAAGCCTCAGACTTATGGGTGTAACCTACACGGTTTGGTGTAGCCTGCAGCTTGGTGTAGTATTCCTTTGCAGAAGGAACGGTAACAGGAGCCTTCAGCACACCAACAGGATACTCGGTCATGGTGATAGACTTGCCATTGCCAGAATATACGGTGTTGAAGTGAGCAAAGTACTTGCTGTAGTCCTGACCGATGGTCAAGTTACCCCAAGCGCGGTTACGGAGGATATCAAGTTGTTTCCAGCCTTCCTCATCCTGACCGGTACGGAAGCAGCACTCAGCATAGTCGAGCAGCACGTTGGCATAACGCTTTCCGTAGATAATGGTCGGAGACCACATCTGTGTACCCCAAGAGTTACCGTCAGCATATGCATTACGCCAGATCTTAGTGGTCCAGATAGCAGGTGCGAACTCACCATTGGTAAAGTGGAACTGCATAGTCTTGGTACCTGACTCTACACCCTCAGGATTGATGAAAGGCTTAACCACCTGACCAGCGTCATTCTTCACACCGAGAGAATCCTTCAGGTAAGGATTGAATCCCCAAACAACCTTAGACTTCTCGATACCCCATTTTTCCATCTGATCAGCTGGAACAGCACCAGTAGCGCAAGAAGCGTCACGACGGGTGTCACCGGGCTCATAGCTGTCATACCACTCCCAAGAGAGGTACTCAGCACCCCAACCGCCGTTCTCAGGACATGCGCAGAACCACTTCAGCATGTTTGGATTACAGAAGGTAATGGTACGGTCGCCACCCCAGCTGCTCCATTCGCTACCTTCATCAGAGCACAAAGCCCAGATACACTCCTTGTTCCAGAATCCTGCGGGATCCCAGTTGGTTGCGAAGTTGGTAGAGAGCTCATAAGTACCGCTGTCGATGATGCTCTTCAGCTCAGCCTTAGCCTTGGCGTAGCAGTCAGCAGCCTTGTCTGGGCAACGGTAAGCCTTCCACATGTAGGCGTCAGCCAGGTAAGCCTTCGCCATACCCTTGGTGCAACGGCCATACTCATTGTTGTATGGTGTCCACTCCAGGAGCTCGGAAGCCTTCTGGAAGTCCTCGATGATGAAGTCCCACATCTCCTCGTAGGTCTCAGCAGCAGCCTTTTCAGGGGTGTTACTGAAGTCCTCACCGGTAGCCAGCATCGGTACACGACCGAAGGTGGTAGCCAACCAGGTGTAGAAATAGCCACGGAGGGCGCGAGCCTCACCTTCACACAACTTCTTGGCATCAGCGCTGACACCCTCTGCCGTCTCCAGTCCTGCCAGATAGAGGTTGGCACGGCTGATAGCTGCGTAGGCGTGTGCCCAACCCTGACCAAGCTCACCGACGTTGGCATCCCAGGTCTGGTCGAGGAACTTCACGTCCCAACCCGTACACTGGGTATCCATGGTCGGGTGAGAGCCGGTAAACAGATTCGGCTTGAATCCCCAACAATCATCCTCTTTACTAACATTATTGTAAACATAGATACCGTTCAGACCGAGACGGGCGTTGGCGTCACCCTCAAACTGAGCATCAATGCTCACAATGTTATACTGCGGTACGTCCAGGAAGTTGTCGTTGTTACATGAAGACAGTGCAACGACTCCAAGACCTGCCAATGCTAAATATTTAATTGATTTTTTCATAATGTATTTCTTTTGATGTAATTAGAATGTGACATTAAGACCAAACTGGAATGTGCGAGGTGTAGCGTAACGACCAGTGTCAAGACCGGTGTAGATCACGCTACCCTGACCAACCTCAGGATCACCGTACTTGGTGTAACCAGCGATGGTGAAGAGATTCTGCACTGCGAAGTAAACACGAGCAGCATTGATGCCGATGGTGTGGAGCAGAGGCTTCGGGATGTTGTAACCAACCTGGATGTTGCTAACCCTGAAGAAGTCGCCGTTCTCAATCCAAGCATCGCTGATACGGGCGTTCTTGTTGTTGTCAAGACGGGTCAGGCGAGCCAGTGAACCGCCAGGATTGGTGGGGCTCCACATGTTGTTGTAGCTCTCCTCCAGCAGGGCTGGTGTCCAAGAGTCGTCAGAAGGATTCATAATGCTCATACGCATCTTAGAGTAAGAGAGGATCTTCATGCCGAGTACACCATTAGAATAGATGCTGAAGTCCCAGTTCTTATAGGTAGCACTGATATTCAGACCGAAGTTGAATGAAGGCAGACCATTGCCGAGGATGACACGGTCCTGCTCGTCCAATACACCATTGCCGTCAACATCCTCAAAGAGATAGTCACCCATTGCAGCATCCTGCCCCTGAGCTTTTGCCTTAGCCAGCATAGTCTCGTCGGTGATGACACCTGCCACGCGCCAGCCGTAGTAAGAACCTACAGCCTCGCCCTCACGGCAGAGAGAGTGGTCGTTCCACAGGAAACCGGTACCATTGACAGCACCCATGTTAGAACCGTCACCGCTGTCTTCTGCAGAATAAGTGCCGTTGCTACCGCTACAGGTTGAAGGATAGTCAACACCCATCTTCTTGATCTCGTTCTTCAAGGTAGAACCGTTGAATGCTACGTTGATACCCCAGTCCTTGTTCAGACGCTTGTTATAGTTAACAGAGAACTCGAAACCGTAGTTGTTGATCTGACCGAAGTTGGTGTAGATAGAGGTGTTACCAGCAGACGGACGGATCTGACGGTCGATCAGCAGGTCCTTGGTCTTACGGGTGAAGTAGTCCAAAGTGATGGTCAGGTCGTTGTTGAGGAAGCCGAGGTCCAAACCGAAGTTCAGCTGCTCGTTGGTCTCCCACTTCAGGTTGGTATCCACCAGAGGTGCATAGAAGCCCTGTACACGGTGGAATGAACCGTTAGGACCACCACCCATACCGAAGTCATAGAACTGGTGCTTAGTGTTCTCAGAAGACAGGGCGTATGTAGAACGGCCTGCGATACCACCGGCGTTACCGGTCTGACCCCAACCCACACGGAGCTTCAGGTTGTCGATCCATTTCACATCCTTCATGAACTTTTCCTCAGAGATACGCCATGCACCGGCTACTGATGGGAAGGTACCCCAACGGTTGCTTGATGAGAAGTTTGAAGAACCGTCACGACGTACGGTACCTGTGATGATATAACGATCGAAGAGGCTGTAAACCAGACGAGCATAGTAAGAAATGGTACGAGTCTTAGCGTTGAAACCACCATTACTTGGGTTGATCGTCTCAGCCAGAGAGATCTGACGGTTGTCCTTTGACAGGAATGTGTGACCACTGCCGCTTACCCATGAACCCTCATAGTCGCTGACAGAGTTACCGACCATGGCTGTCAGGTTGTGGAAGTCTGTGTTCCAGTTATAGGTCAGGTAAGTCTCGATGCTCTTTGAAATACCCTTGCTCTGACCAAGACCGAAGTTGTAGTACTCCTTGTCACGGCCTTCGTAGTTGACCTTTGTCCACTTACCACTGACATAGTTGTAGCGCTCGTACATACCAGAGAACTCATCGTTGTCTGAATTGGTCTGAGTCCAAGAAGCGATTGAGTGAAGGTTCAGCTTATGCTCCTTCAGCTTGAGGAATGTGATGTCGATGTAGGGGTTCACAGAAATGCGTGAGTTACGGGTCTCACGGCCGATTTCCATCTGTGTAGCGTATGGGTTCTGGGCACCGGCGGTCATACCTTCCCAACCGTCAGGTGTAGGAGCCTTACTACCACCGAATGTGCCGTCAGGATTCACAACGTTTACCTTTACATGCTCACCAGTTACGTCATCAATGTAGTCGAGAGACGGAGCCATCTGGGCGATATCACGCTGAGAAGACAGGTTCTGGTTGTTACCAAGGCCGATGTTGTTACCCTGAATAGTAGAATAGGTATAGTTGATGTCACCACCGAACTCGATGTAGTCGTTCACCTGAGTCTTAACGCTGGCGCGTGAAGTCAGACGGTTGTACTTGGTGTTCACGATGATACCCTTGTTGTCGAGGTAACCGATAGAGAAGTTGTACTGGGTCTTATCGTTACCACCGCTGGCTGAGATACCATACTGCTGCTTCAGACCGGTACGATACATCTGATCCTGCCAGTCGATATAGTTGCGCTTGCCGTCGTATGCCTCATTCCAGATCTGGTTGTTCAGAGTCTGACCATCGTTAGCCTTTGACTCGCGGATCGAACGGGCATAAGCATCACCCTTCAAGGTCTTCAGCTTGTAAGGAAGGGTCTGGATACCGATATCGGCGGTGATGTTGATGTTCATCTTACCCTTCTGACCGTGCTTGGTGGTGATCATGATCACACCGTTAGCACCTGCAGAACCGTAGATGGCAGTTGCAGAAGCATCCTTCAACACCTCAATGCTCTCGATGTCGGCTGGGTTCACGAAGTCAGCATTGGTACCAACCTGCACACCGTCAACCACATACAGAGGGTTAGCATCACCATTGATGGTTCCGACACCACGGATACGGATGGCTGATCTTGTGCCAGGCGCACCGTCCTGATTGGTAACCATCACACCGGCAGCAGCACCCTGCAGGGCCTGGGCGATGTTAACAGGCACCTTGCGCTCCATCTGCTCCTTGTTGATGGTTGCAACAGATCCGGAAATGTCGCTCTTTTTCATGGTACCGTAACCGATAACCACGACGTCATTCAGCATCTGAGTGTCTTCCTTCAGAACGACTGTAATGTCGCTTTTTCCAGCTACTTTTACTTTCTGAGTTACGTAGCCGACATAAGAAATCTCGAGAGTGGCGTTAGAAGCAGCCTGAACAGAGAATTTACCGTCGAAGTCGGTAATAGAGCCGGCGTTACTTCCACTTACTTTCACAGTCGCACCGATGATCGGCTCGCCTGCTTCATCATTCACTGTTCCCTTTACAACGTTCTGAGCCAGTGCTCCCATAGGGAACAAACAGAGCAGGAACAGAGTTACTAATGGCTTTTGCAGCGATTTAAGAATTCGATTCATACTTTAATGAGATTTAATTGTTCATACTTAAGTATTTTCTATAGATTAATTGGTTTGTAATAAATACAAATTGGTTTTAGAACGGAAGCCATGCTTCCCAAGTTGCCGAGAAGTCTGCCTGGCAGGCCTTCGGCTGGTTGTTAGGAGGAGTTGTTTTGGTTCATACGTTTTGGTTCCTATTAAGTTAATATGTTAAATAGTTGAATAAGTATATTCCGAATCGTCTGCAAAGATAAGCGTTTTTTTTTAAAACCACAAAGTTTTTTTTGATAAAAGTTTCATTTTCTTCACAAAAAAGTGTATTTTTACAAGAAATTCGCAAAAAAACACAAAAAAAACCTCATTAAGTGTATTTTGTACAATATTGAAAAGCGGTAAATTGGGATTCAGGCTCCCTATTTATCTCCCTATATATTATAAATAAGGTGTAACGATTGTTCGAATGCCGTGAGGTCATGATCGAGTTTCTGCATCGTGATTTTGGCATAGATCTGGGTGGTGGTGATGTTCGTATGGCCGAGAATCCGACTGACGCTTTCGATGGGCACTCCATTGTTCAGCGCCAGGATGGCAAAACTATGTCTGGCACAGTGCATGGTGATATGCTTCTGGAATCCACATTCGTCCATCACGCGATGGATGCGTTTCGCCATCGTCCGATATTCCATGGGCGGAAAGACGGTCTGTCCCTCCTGATGGTATCTTTTGAGGATTTCCAAAGGGATGTTAAGTAACTTTACCTGAAAGGGGATTTGGGTCTTATGTCGCTTTGAGACAATCCATGTGCCACCATTGATGGTGACCATATCTGAAGGCTTGAGTTCCTTGATGTCTATAAAAGCCAAACCTGTGAAGACTGCAAATATAAAGATGTCGCGCGCGAAGCAGAGTGCAGGCTTCTTGAAATCGTGGGCCATCAGCAGGGCAATTTCTTCTTCCGTGAGATACTCTCTCGGACGGATATTCTTTGCTATATGGAACTGACCGAAGGGGTTCCACTCCAAAAGTCCTCGGGCATGCGCCCTGGTGACTACCCCTTTGAGCAACTGACAGGCGAGCCAGATGGTGCCACCTCTCAGGCCACGGTCTGTGCTGAGGTAGATACTGAAGTCATTGATGAACTGGGGCATGAGCTTTGTCAGCGGGATATCATCGATATGCATCCAATCCGCGAGGAAGGCCGCGGCATATTGCCGTCCTTGTTGCATGGCTCGAAGTGAATGTTCACTCCGATCCTTGCCCACCCGATGCTTGAATCGTTCCAGATCCTGATCATAGGCTTGCAACAATGTTATCGTCTTGTCTTTACGCATTCTAATTGCAAAATTAACAAAAAAATCTTTATAGTAGCAAATATTTTCTGTTAAAACTTCATTGTCTATATGTTTTTATTATTTCAACTTACAGCAAATGACGGTAACAATTGTTTCTGCCTCTTATTTCTGGCGATAGCGCAACAAATTTTACACCCTCAAAAAGACCCAAATACCGCCAAACAAATGCCAAGAAATAGTTAATACTTAAGTATGAACAATTAAATCTCATTAAAGTATGAATCGAATTCTTAAATCGCTGCAAAAGCCATTAGTAACTCTGTTCCTGCTCTGTTTG
>JAEEGG010016590.1_pt1 | contig 15279 bp, 11 predicted proteins | sample 9134161 | NCBI WGS metagenome assembly JAEEGG01 (sample SAMN16246543, study PRJNA631951) | gut metagenome | biome: gut microbiome; feature: rumen; material: CR-attached | host: Bos | place: Iran: Karaj | collected 2018-10
TCCTGACATCACGACTGGTGGACCGTGTGCTCCGTCCCCTGTTCCCAAGTAACTATCACGCAGAAGTATTCGTCAATGTCATGCTGCTCAGCGCCGACGGTGTTGACCAGCCCGATGCCCTTGCCGGATTCGCTGCCTCTGCAGCCCTGGCATGCTCGGATATTCCTTTCGAGTGTCCCATCTCGGAAGTCCGCGTTGCCCGTGTCAACGGTGAGTATGTGATCGATCCTACCTTCAATCAGATGAAAGAGGCCGACATGGATATCATGGTCGGTGCCTCTGCCGAGAACATCATGATGGTGGAAGGTGAGATGAAGGAGGTCAGCGAGCAGGATCTGCTGGGTGCCCTCAAGGCTGCCATGGATGCCATCAAGCCCATGTGCGAACTGCAGGCCGAACTGAGCAAGGAGCTCGGTAAGGACGTGAAGCGCGAGTACGACCACGAGGTGAACGACGAGGCGCTGCGCGAGCAGATGAACAAGGAGTGCTACCAGCCCGCCTACGACGTGACCAAGCAGGCCCTGGAGAAGCAGGAGCGTGCCGAGGCCTTCGAGAAGATCCTCGAGGATTTCAAAGAGAAGTTCTTTGCCGAGCATCCGGAGATCACCGATGACTCTGAGATCTCAAAGGACGAGTACGAGGCTATGATGGAGCGTTACTACCACGATGTGGAGCGCGACGCCATGCGCCGTTGCATCCTCGACGAGGGTATCCGTCTCGACGGTCGTAAGACCACCGACATCCGTCCCATCTGGTGCGAGGTCAGCCCCCTGCCCATGCCTCACGGATCGGCTATCTTCACCCGTGGCGAGACTCAGTCTTTGAGCACTTGCACCCTTGGTACGAAACTCGACGAGAAGCTCGTTGACGATGTGCTGGAGCATGGCTATATGAAGTTCCTGTTGCACTATAACTTTCCCCCGTTCTGTACAGGTGAGGCCAAGGCCCAGCGTGGCGTAGGCCGTCGTGAGATTGGTCACGGCCATCTCGCATGGCGCGGTCTGAAGGGGCAGATCCCCGAGGACTTCCCTTACACCGTGCGTCTGGTTTCTCAGATTCTCGAGTCTAACGGTTCTTCATCCATGGCTACTGTCTGTGCCGGTACCCTCGCCCTGATGGACGCCGGTGTGCCCATGAAGAAGCCCGTCTCTGGTATCGCTATGGGTCTGATCAAGAACCCCGGCGAGGAGAAGTATGCTGTGCTTTCAGATATCCTCGGCGATGAGGACCACCTGGGCGATATGGACTTCAAGACCACTGGTACGAAGGACGGTCTGACAGCCACCCAGATGGATATCAAGTGCGACGGTCTGTCGTTCGAGATCCTGGAGAAGGCCCTCATGCAGGCCAAGGCTGGTCGTGAGCACATCCTGAAGTGCCTCACCGACACCATCTCCGAGCCACGTGCAGAGTTCAAGCCGCAGGTCCCCCGTATCGAGGCCTTCGATATTCCCAAGGAGTTTATTGGTGCTGTTATTGGCCCGGGCGGAAAGATCATCCAGCAGATGCAGGAGGATACGGGTACCGTCATCACCATCGACGAGGCCGACGGTGTGGGTCATGTACAGGTCAGTGCGCCTGACAAGGCCAGCATCGACGCTGCCATCGCCAAGATCAAGGCCATCGTGGCCATCCCCGAGGTGGGTGAGATCTACGAGGGTACCGTCCGCTCAATCATGCCTTACGGCTGCTTCGTGGAGATCATGCCTGGTAAGGATGGTCTGCTGCATATCTCCGAGATCGACTGGAAGCGCCTCGAGACCGTCGAGGAGGCCGGCATCAAGGAGGGTGACAAGATCAAGGTGAAGCTGTTGGAAATTGACCCGAAGACGGGTAAGTACAAACTCAGCCACCGTGTGCTGATCGAGAAGCCCGAGGGTTACGTGGAGCGTCCTGCCCGTGAGCGTGGCGAGCGTCGTGAGCGCCCCGAACGTGGTGAGCGCGGAGATCGTCGTGACCGTCGTCCGGATCGTGGAGACCGTCGCAATGGCGAGCGTCGTGAGCGCCCTGAGCGTGGTGAGCATCGTGACCACCATGAGCAGCAGGAGGCACCCGCTGAGCAGCCCGCCAAGAAGGACTTCAGCGACTCACTCGACGACATGGACTTTTAAATAATTAGAAATTAGGAATTAGGAATTAGGAATTGTGATTACCGGGCAAGCCATTGCTAAGCATGATAAATACTGCAGCAGACAGCAGCCAGAAAAAGTAATCATAATTACTAATTCCTAATTTCTAATTACTAATTAATAAATATGTGTATGAAGATCAATTTACTACAACTGTTTGAGGAGACTGTCGGGAAGTATCCTGAGAAAACGGCCGTTATCGACAAGGACAGAACCATCAGCTTCGCAGACCTGCGCAGAAAGGCCTTGCTGACGGGTGAGAGGATCGCTGGGCTGGATATCCCCCAGAACAGGCCCGTGGGTGTCTTCCTTGACAAGTCGATAGAGAGTGTCTATGCCGATCTCGGCATCCTCTATGCGGGCGACTTCTACATGAACCTCGACATCAAGACACCTGCCGAGCGCATCAAGAACATCATCCAGTTGATAGAGCCTGCTGCCATCATCTCGACACAGGCACAGATCAAGAGCATCGCCGCCGTCATCCCCGACAGCGTCAAGCTGATCTTGCTCGACGAACAGGGGGAGGAGAGAAGGGGTCAGGAGTCAGGAGACAGGAGTCAGGAGTTAGGGGAGCGTCGTAACACCCTCATCGACACCGATCCTTCGTGCATCATCAACACGTCGGGTTCGACGGGTACACCCAAAGGTGTGGTGCTCAACCATAAGAGTTTCTTCGATTTCATCGACTGGAGCTTAGAGACCTTCGGTTTTGGTGAGGATTTGGTGATGGGTTCGCTCTCACCGATCGTCTTCGACATCTACAGCTTCGAACTCTGTATGCTCATGGCAAAGGCCAGCACGCTCGTGGTGCTGCCTGCCCATCTGGCAGCCTTCCCTGCCAAGATCCTCGAAGTGCTGGAGAAGCATCAGGTGAACTTCCTCTTCTGGGTGCCAACCATCATGGTGAACATCGCCAATATGGACCTGCTGTCGGCCTTCAAGCTCGAGAGCCTGCGCACGGTGTGGTTCGCCGGTGAGGTGTTCCCCACCAAACAGTTCAACTACTGGCATCACCATCTGCCTCAGGTGACCTTCGCCAATCTCTATGGCCCCATCGAGATCACCCTCGACTGCACCTATTATATTATTAATAAGGAGATCCCAGACGAAGAGCCGCTGCCCATCGGCTACCCCTGCCACAATACCGACATCCTGATCCTCGACGACGAGGACAAGGCCGTCAGCGAGCCGGGTGTCGAAGGCGAACTATGCGTCAGAGGTACTTCACTGGCGATGGGTTACTACAACAACCCGGAGAAGACAGCTGCCGCCTTCGTGCAGAATCCCCTGAACAAGGCCTATCCCGAACTGATTTATCGTACGGGAGATATCGTCAGTCTGAACGACGAAGGGCTCATCATGTTCAAGGGCCGCAAGGACAACATCGTGAAGCACATGGGCTATCGTACCGACCTGGGCGAGATCGAGCACGTGATCATCAACACGCTGAAACTCGTAAAGAACGGCTGTATCGTCTACAACCAGGCCGAGAAGCAGATCACCCTCTTCTATGAGGCTGCCGAGGAGATTCCCGTGCCGCAATTCCGGATGGAGATCGGCAAGGTGCTGCCCAAATATATGATTCCCACGGTCTACCACCGTCTGGAACAGTTGCAGCGCAACACCAACGGGAAGATAGACAGGCTCTTTTATAAGGTAAAAGTGAACAGTGAAAAGTGAAAAATTTCTTGCGTCCCGCTGGTAGCAAGCGGCAAAGCCGAGCGGCTACGCCGTAGTAATCATAAAGTTCAAAGTTCAAAGCTCAAAGTTCAATGAAAGATAAGATAATTGAGATTCTGAAGACCATTCGCCCGGAGTATGACTTTAGCGGCGATGAGGACTTCATCGAGGCCGGCATGCTCGACTCGTACGACATTGTGACACTCGTCACCAACATGGAGATCACCTTCAACTTCCGCATCGACGGCACGGACGTCATTCCTGAGAACTTCGGCTCCGTCGACAGCATCGTAGCCCTCCTGGAGAAGTATGGCGTACATTAGTTATCTCGACCTCCCCAAGCACTGGGGACTGGTGAAGGGCGACAGCGTGCTGCTCTCGTCAGACATCATGCAGCTCACCTTTACCAGCATGCGTAACGGTGAGCGCTTTGATCGTGACAAGTTCCTCGAGGCCATCCTCGACACCATCGGCCCCGATGGCACCCTACTCATCCCGACGTTCAACTGGGACTTCTGTCACGGCGTCGCCTTCGACTATCACAAGACCCCCTGTAAGACGGGTTCGTTGGGCACGGTGGCCCTGCGCCATCCCGCCTTCCGTCGTACACAGCACCCACTCTATTCCTTCGCTGTTGCCGGCAAGGACCAGCAGCTGCTCTGCGAGATGGAGAACGTCTCATCGTTTGGCGCAGACTCTCCCTTCGGCTATCTGGAGCGTCAGCATGGTAAGAACGTGCTCATCGACCTTCACTATACCGACTGCTTCACCTTCGTCCACCACATGGAGGAAGTCTGTGGCGTGAACAGTTACCGCTTCCCCAAGACCTTCACAGGCCAGTATATCGATGCCGAAGGCCGTGAGACCACCCGCAGCTACTCAATGCTCGTCCGTTCCTACGAACTCTACCTCGAGACCGACCTCACACTGATCGGTGAGAAGATGGAAGCAGCAGGTGCTGCCCGCCTCATCACCCTCAACGATATCCCCTATCGCATCGTCAATCTCGCAGCTGCTGCACCCGTCATCAAAGACGACATCATCAACAACGCCAGTCGCGGACTCTGCAAGCATAAGAACCAATAGAAGGTTAAAAAAACATAAAAATCACTCTTTTCGGACTGCAAAGGCGCACGCGTATGAATAAAAAGGTGTACCTTTGCAGTCCGATTATTGGGGAGAGACTTAGAATCCCCGTGGTCTGAGGTGTGAATAGCGGCGTCTTTGGCCGGGCGCAGTGGTTCGTGAATCGTCAGTCCAGAAAGCCTGGAGGGAGCAATCCGAAGGGGACGTTCGTTAGACTTGCAGCCGGGTTTAGACTCTCGGATGTGGGTTTATGTGCGTAAGACAATTAAGTAAAACTGTTTATTAGTAGTAAAATTAAAAGAAATGAACACTTTAAGTTACAAGACGCTTTCCGTGAACAAGGAAACAGCAAAGAAGGAGTGGGTGGTGATCGATGCCACAGACCAGGTTGTTGGTCGTCTCGCTTCTAAGGTAGCCAAGCTCATTCGCGGAAAGTACAAGCCAACTTTCACGCCGCACGTTGACTGCGGTGACAACGTCATCCTTATCAATGCCGATAAGGTGGTATTCACTGGTAAGAAAGAGACCGACAAGGTCTACACCCGTTACACGGGCTATCCTGGTGGCCAGCGCTTCCAGACACCTGCCGAGCTGCGCAAGCGCAACGGTGGTGTGGAGAAGTTCCTCCGTCATGCCGTGAAGGGTATGCTGCCCAAGGGTCCCCTCGGACGCAGCCTGCTGAACAACCTCTACATCTACGAGGGTACAGAGCATCCCCATGCCGCTCAGCAGCCTAAGACGATTGACATCAACCAGTACAAGTAAGGGTAAAAAGTAAAAAAGTAATAAAGTAAAAAGATTATGGAAGTAATCAACGCAATAGGTCGCCGCAAGAGTTCTGTAGCCCGTGTTTATGTTTCTGAGGGTACAGGCAAGATCACGATCAATAAGAAGGAGTTAGAGACTTATTTCCCCTCAGCCATCCTGCAGTATGTGGTGAAGCAGCCGCTGAACCTGCTGTCTGTTGCTGAGAAGTACGACATCAAGGCCAACCTCGATGGTGGTGGTTTCACTGGTCAGAGCCAGGCTCTGCGCCTTGCCATCGCTCGTGCCCTGGTGAAGATCAACGAGGAAGACAAGAAGCAGCTGAAGGACGCCGGTTTCCTGACACGCGACAGCCGTGAGGTTGAGCGTAAGAAGCCCGGACAGCCCAAGGCACGTCGTCGCTTCCAGTTCAGTAAGCGTTAATATACTGAACAGTTTAGCATCTAAACCGAGATGATTCTTGAAAGGACTGTTTGAATGGTCAATGTTCAATGGTCAATGTTCAATGACTACCTCTCGGCTGATTCTGGACAAAAGAATTAAAAAGAAAGTAAACAATTAAAAGAGTAAAGACAATGTCAAGAACAAATTTTGATCAGTTGCTGCAGGCTGGCTGTCATTTCGGTCACCTGAAGCGTAAGTGGAACCCCGCCATGGCTCCTTATATCTATACCGAGCGCAATGGTATCCACATTATCGACCTGCACAAGACGGCTGCCAAGATCGACGAGGCTGCCGATGCCCTGAAGCAGATTGCCAAGAGTGGCAAGAAGGTCCTCTTCGTCGCTACTAAGAAACAGACCAAGGAAGTGATCGCCGAGAAGGCCACCAGCGTAGGTATGCCTTACGTTATCGAGCGCTGGCCCGGTGGTATGCTTACCAACTTCCCCACCATCCGCAAGGCCGTGAAGAAAATGGCCAACATCGACCGTCTGATGGCTGATGGTACATATTCAAACCTCTCTAAGCGCGAGTTGCTGCAGATCACTCGTCAGCGCGCTAAGCTCGAGAAGAACCTCGGTTCTATCGCTGACCTGACCCGTCTGCCCAGCGCACTCTTCGTTGTCGACGTGCTGAAGGAGCAGATCGCTGTTCGTGAGGCTAACCGTCTGGGTATCCCCGTGTTCGGTATCGTTGACACCAACTCTGATCCCAACAACATCGACTTCGTGATTCCTGCCAACGACGACGCCAAGGACAGCGTAGAGATCATCCTCAACGCCTGCTGTGCTGCCATCGCCGAGGGTGTAGAAGAGCGCAAGGTTGAGAAGGCTGACGAGAAGGCTGCTGACGCTCAGGCTGATGGCGACGCTGAGGAGGTAAAGCCCAAGCGCGCTGCTCGCAAGCCCCGTAAGGAGGCTGCCGCTGCTGAGCCCAAGGCCGAGGAGGCTGCTGCCCCCGCTGCTGAGGAAGAGGCTCCCGCTGCTGAGTAATGAGAAATTAAGAATTGAGAATTAAGAATTAAGAAATTAAAATTATGGCAATTTCAATTGACGATATCAAGAAGCTTCGCGCTATGACTGGCGCTGGTCTGGCTGACGTAAAGAAGGCTCTGACCGAGGCTGAGGGCGACTTCGACAAGGCCAAGGAACTGCTCCGCGAGCGTGGCCTGGCTATCGCTGCCAAGCGTAGCGACCGTGAGACTTCAAATGGTTGTGTGCTCGTAAAGGCTGTTGACGGCTTTGCCGCCATGCTGGCCCTGAAGTGCGAGACCGACTTCGTGGCCAATGGTGCTGACTTCATCGCTCTGACTCAGACGATCCTCGACGCTGCCATCGCCGCTAAGGCTGCTGACCTCGAGGCTGTGAAGGCTCTCGACATCAACGGCCAGAGTGCTCAGGAGGCTGTTACACAGCGTTCTGGTATCACTGGTGAGAAGATGGAGCTCGACGGTTACCTGACACTCGAGGGTGACAACGTGGAGGTTTACGACCACATGGGTAAGCACACCCTGTGCACCATGGTTCAGACCAACAAGCCCGCTGCTGAGCAGGGTCACCTCGTAGCCATGCAGGTGGCTGCCATGAAGCCCGTAGCCCTCGACGCCCAGAGCGTTGACCAGAAGATCCTCGACGAGGAGTACAAGACATCTTTCGAGAAGACCAAGCTGGAGCAGGTAGAGAAGTTTGTGGAGATGAAGATCAAGAAGGCTGGCATCAACCCCAACCTCGTTGACTCTGAGGACCACATCGAGAGCAACATGGCTAAGGGTTGGCTCACACAGGCACAGGCTGACGAGGCCCGTAAGATCATTGCTGAGGCAAAGGTCGAGGGTGAGGCTCAGCTGAAGCTGCCTATGATCGAGAACATCGCCAAGGGTCGTGTCAACAAGTTCCTGAAAGAGAGCTGTCTGGTAGACCAGGAGTTCCAGTTCGGTGATGGCGACAAGGCTACTGTAGCCCAGTGGCTCGCCAAGCAGGACAAGGACCTGAAGATCGTCGCCTTCAAGCGCTTCACACTCGTTGCTGACTAATCCTTTAGGATTTACGCATATTCATATCCCTCGCCAATTCTGGCGGGGGATTAATATTTCTCTTATTGATTCCTAAGTTGTACAGGAGTCATACCGAAGTGTTCCCTTACGAACTTTCCAAAGAACGACGTATTGGGGAATCCTGTTAAGTCGCAAATCTGCTTGATGCTATAGTCGGTTTGCTTCAGGTAATAGCGGATGTCCTCAAGTACATGTTCTGTAATCCAATCATTGGCAGTCTTGCCAGAATGTTTTTTGCAAAGCACAGAGAGGTGTTTGGGTGAGATGCAGAGTTCGGTGGCATACCATTCTACGGTGCGATGTTTCACTTCGGTGGAGTGCAACAGGTCGAGGAAACGTTGGAAATGGCTGTTTGCCATACCTGCATCGAGCAGCTCATCATTAGTAAGAATTCTCTGTTTTATAGCACCACAGAGTCCGAGGACAGCAGCACGCAAAAGAGACTGGATGACATCAGTACGGAAGGGATAATCTGTATGCTTAACGAAACACACGCTGAGCATCTCATAAAAATTAGTATAAAACAGGAGGTCTTCATCCTCCAAAGAGATAACATGTATTCGACGTACATATACCAAATCGTTCCAGATACTCATCTTCTCGCGTAAGAAGCTCTGCAGGATGCGATTAGTCAAGAACATGGCTTTGAGGTTGAAATCAGGACTGACCATCAGGTCGGTAACCGTTACACTCTCAGGAATGATGGCCACCTGATTCTGGTGTAACTCAATCTGTTGACCACTGATAGTACCTTGCACCTTGCCCTGCGTACAGATGGCAACGCCGTTCATCGACACATGGGCAGCACTAACCTCGGCAAATTTCTGGATGCTGTCAACAATGACAATGTCGTTGTCGGAATAACCTACTTGAATGCCTTCATTTGAGGTAAGTGTTTGAAGTGTTATCTCTTCTTGTTGCATATTAATGTTCATTTTGCGTTGCAAAGGTACGCATTTCGCGCGAAAAGCAACATCCTGTTTCGCCTTTTTTATGTTCAATTATGCTTGTATAAGAAAAAAGGAACATATAATAACACTATTTGGACATCAACATTAGGAGAAAAATTGATAATTTTGCCGCCAGAATCAAACAAATAGAATATGAAAAAAGGTATTTTAGGACTATTAGTTGTTCTGATTGTATGCAGTTGTAGCGAAAAAAAGGAACGTGAAGCAAAGGCTCCAACGCGTGTAAAAACCGAAGTGGTATCATCGTCTAGCGATATGACTGGACAGACTTTTGTAGGTATAGTAGAAGAACGTGAGGGTACTGCCGTCAGTTTTACAGGCATAGGGGTGGTGAAACGTATGCTGGTAAATGAAGGACAGGCAGTAAGCCGTGGACAACTTATTGCCGAGATGGACGACACGCAGGCTCGTAACCTGCTCTCAGGTGCTGAGGCACAAATGAATCAAGCCAACGATGCATTGGAACGCTATAAGATGCTGCACGACAACGGATCGCTGCCCGAGGTACAATGGGTGGAGATACAAAGCAAGGTAGCTCAGGCCAAGTCTCAATTGGAGATTGCCAAGAAGAATCTGGCAGATTGCCGACTGACAGCCCCTGTTAGCGGCATCATCGGCAGGAAACTGGTGGGTGCAGGCGAAACAGCAATGCCATCGCAGGCTGTTGTGACTATTCTCGACATCAGCAGCGTGAAAGTTAAGGTGGCTATTCCCGAAGCTGAGATGAGTGTAATTACAGCATCAACATCCTCAACCATCTGCGTGGAGGCAGCACAGAAGCAGGTAAATGGCGGCAGAATAGAAAAAGGTATACAGGCAGACGCGCTCACACACACGTACGAGGTGAGAATCAACGTGCCAAACGGTGACAGAAAGCTATTACCAGGCATGGTGGCCGCAGTTCAGTTTGCTGCTGTGGCACAGCAACAGACAGGGCAGCAGACCATGCTGCCTGTAACGGCGGTGCAGCGCAGGGCCGATGGCAGTCTGTTTGTATGGACGATAGCCAAAGACAGTACATCTCATCGCACGACAGTAAGCACGGGCGAAACCCAAGGCAACCGCATCGCCATTAGCAGCGGTATTGAGAGTGGTCAGCGTGTGGTGACAGAGGGCTATCAGAAACTAAGCGAAGGAACGAAGGTCATATTCTAATTAAGATTTAAGAAGGCTGCGATTAAGCGAGAGAAGAACGGAACTTGTTCCAGTTATTCCGAGCGAAAGCAGGCTCGAACGAAGTTCAATTAAGAGTTAAGGAAAGATGAAGAATATGAACTGGCTGAAATGGCCATTGGAGCACTACTCCATATCACTGCTTATCGTGGGCATCCTGTTTGTGCTGGGAATCTACGGCATGTACGTCATGCCAAAGGATGAGTTCCCTGCATTCACCATCCGTCAGGGCGTAGTGATCGCAGCCTATCCTGGTGCCACCTCGGAAGAGATAGAAGAACAGGTAGCAAAACCCCTAGAGCGCTACCTCTTTACCTATGGTGAAGTAAACCGTCAGAAGACCACGACCACCTCACAGAACGGCCTATGTATCGTGATGGTGCGCCTGAACGACGAAGTGAACAACAAAGACGAAGTATGGTCGAAAATCAAGCACGGCCTGAATCTGTTTAAGTCGTCCCTACCCTCTGGCGTCCTCGCCCTGATAGCCAACGACGACTTTGGCAACACCTCTGCCCTGCTCATTGCGATAGAGAGTCCTGAGCGCAGCTATCGTGAGCTGCAGACTTATACGGACCAGCTCTCAGACCGTCTGCGTCGCATCCCCTCTGTAGCAAATGTGCGAACCTATGGCGAACAGAAAGAGCAGATCTCGCTCTATGTAGACCGTCAGCGTCTGCAGGCCTATGGCATCGGACAACAGATGCTCTTCAGTCGTCTGCAGGCTCAAGGCATCACCACCATGAGTGGCAGCATCAGCGATGACGACCAGCAGATACCCATCCATATCGAAGTGACAGAGAATACGGAAGAGGAGATCGCCAACCAGATCATCTTCAGCGACCCCGTCAGTGGTAAGGTGGCCAGGGTGAGGGATGTGGCCCGTGTGGTGCGAGAATACGATAGTGCCAGTTATATCGAACAAGACGGACACCCCTGTGTGCTGCTGTCGCTCGAGATGACGCCAGGCAATAACATCGTGCAATATGGTGAGGAGGTGGACGAAGTGCTCGACGAGTTCCGTCAGAACGTCCTGCCTGACGATGTCACCATCACCCGTATTGCAGACCAGCCGAAGGTGGTAGGCATGAGTGTGCGCGATTTCCTGCGCGACCTGCTGATATCCATGGCCATCATCATCCTCGTGATGATGGTGCTGTTCCCCTTCCGCTCTGCCATCGTGGCTGCTATCACTATTCCGCTCAGCACGTTTATCTCTGTGTCGATCATGTATATGATGGGCATTGAACTGAACATCGTGACCTTGGCTGCACTCATTGTCGTATTGGGAATGGTGGTCGATAATGCCATCGTCGTCATCGACGGCTATCTGGAATACTTAGGCAAAGGCCACGCTCCCAAGGATGCGGCCATCACCTCAGCCAAGCAATACTTCATGCCGATGATGCTGGCCACGCTCTGCATCAGCGTGATCTTCTACCCTCTATTGCTCACCATGAAGGGCGCCTTCCACGATGCACTCGAGGACTTCCCCATCACGATTACTATCAACCTCATGGTTTCGCTCTTCCTGGCTGTGACGGTGATACCCTTCCTAGAGGTGCTGATTATCAAGCCTAGTAATACTACTCAGACTAGTAAGCCCAACCCCATCACGACTTGGGTACAAAGCACCTATAATAAGGTGCTCGATATCACCTTCCGTCATCCCTGGGCAACCATCGTAGGAGGCATCGGCCTGGTGCTTCTCTCCACGCTGATAGTACCCACGCTGAAGATACGACTGTTCCCCTATGCCGATCGCGACCAGTTTGCCGTTGAGATCTTCATGCCAGAAGGCAAGGGCATTGCTGAGACGCGAGTGATAGCCGACTCTTTGCACAACGTGCTCCAGCAAGACGAGGACGTGAAGTGCATCACCAGCTTCGTGGGCTGTTCGTCGCCTCGTTTCATGGTGTGTTATGCCCCACAGATGGCTGGGCGCAACTACGCGCAGTTCATCGTCAACACCACCTCACACGATGCCACGCTGAAGCTGCTGGCCAAATACCAGCCCGCTTGGAGTGAGGCCTTCCCTGAGGCATATGTGCGCTTTAAGCGTCTGGACTATCTGGAGGTGCCTGAGTTGGAATACCGCTTCTATGGCGAGAATCTCGACTCACTTCATATCGCAGCAGAGAGACTGATGGAGCGTATGCGTGAGATGCCAGAGTTGGAATGGGTGCATACAGACTTCTTACAACCCTTCCCACTCATCAACGTAGAGCTCGACCCCGTCGTCTCTGCACAGCTGGGCATCACCCGTACCACAGCAGCCCTCGCCCTGAGTGCCACCACCAACGATTTGCGCGTGGGCCAGATCTGGGAGGGCGACTATGAACTGCCTGTTATTGTCAAGGACGATGCCGACATGACGTTCTCCGATATTGAGAACCTGGGCGTTGCGACGCCTATGGCCATGCTTTCCGCTGGTGTGGGGGGCAGCAATACAACAGTACCGCTTCGACAGATTGCCAGCGTGAAGCCTAAGTGGAGCGAGAGTCGTATCATGCATCGTGGTGGTGAGCGCTGCATCACTGTCACGGCCCAGTTTGCCAATGGTGTCTATGCTGCTCCTGTGGAATCGCGCATCGCTGATATCATGCAGAAAGAGATAGAGATTCCTCAGGGCGTTCGCTCTGAAGTGGGAGGCGAGATAGAATACGATGCTGAGGCACTGCCCCAAATCTTTGGAGGTGTGGCCATCGCCCAGGTCATCATTTTCTTCTTCCTGCTGTTCAACTTCAAGAAGTATGGCATCAGCATCGTCTGCATGGTCGCCTTAGGTCTGATGTTGCCTGGCGCACTGATGGGTCTCGGACTGATGGGACGCACCCTCGGTCTCACCTCCATCATGGGTGTCATCACGCTGATGGGAATGATTATGCGTAACGAGATTCTCATCTTCGAGCACGCCAACGATCTGATTAAGCAGTATGTAGCCGAACATGGCGACTGGACTGTGGATTGTAAGGCTTATAACGAGGCAGTGCGCCAGGCTGCTTACGAGGCAGGCAAGCGTCGCATGGTGCCCATCTTCCTCACGACAGCCACCACGGCCGTAGGTGTGGTGCCTATGATCATCGCCCAGTCATCGTTCTGGATGCCTGTTGGCGTCACCATCTTCGCTGGTGGTATCGGCTCGCTGATCATGGTTGTCACCATGCTGCCCGTCATTTATTGGAAAGTCAGTTTAAAAAGTAAAAAGGTAAAAAGGTAAAAATATGGAAACGAGAATGATTAACAAAATAATGAGTAAGGTAATGGGAATTTTACTTTTTTACCTTTTTACCTTTTTACCCTTAACAGCTCAAACCTACAGTTTGCAGCAGTTAAAAGACTCTGCCCTCCTCAACAACATCGCCATGCGCTCTGCCCGTCTCGATATCGATGCAGCCCAGCAGCAGCGCAAGGAGGCTTTCACCAACTTTTTTCCTAATGTCAGCGGCACAGGATTGTGGTTCAACGCCAACAAGGGCATGGCCCAGATGGATATGAACCTCTCTGAACAGATTTCGCCAGAGTTAGGGGCCAGTCTCGCACAGATGCTGCCTCCAGAAGCACTGGCCGCCTTGGGCAGTCCCATCAGCATCTCGATGATGAAGAACGGTACCATCGGCAGTCTCATGGCTATACAACCCCTGTTTACTGGTGGCCAGATCATCAACGGCAACAAACTGGCAAAGGTGGGTGAGGACGTGAGTCGTCTGCAGCTACAGCTCTCTGAGAACGAAGTGCTGAAACAGACTGAGCAGTATTACTGGCAATTGGTTTCCTTGGAGCAGAAGATGAAGACCATTGATGCTGTGGAAGCCTTATTGCAGGAAATCCATAAAGATGTCGACGTGGCCGTGAGAGCTGGCGTGGCTATGCGCAACGACCTGTTACAGGTGCAGCTCAGGCAGAACGATATCCAGAGTCAGAAACTGAAACTACAAAACGGCATCTCGCTCGTGAAGATGCTCCTGAGTCAGTATTGTGGACTGAATGGAGAATCGTGGAGTGTGGAATGTGGAAAGTGGAATGAGGATACCTCGTCGGCAGAACAAATCTCATTCCACATTCCACCTTCCACATTCAACGAAAACGTGCTACCTGAGTACCAACTCCTTCAGAAACAAGTAGAAGCCACCAAGCTCCAGCGCAAGATGGAGGTGGGCAAGAACCTGCCTTCGCTTGGCATTGGCGCTGGCTACAACTATCATAACCTGCTCGACAACGACCACACCTTCGGTATGGTGTTCGCCACCGTCAGCGTGCCTATCTCCGACTGGTGGGGAGGCTCCCACGCCATCAAGCGCAAGAAGATCCAGCAGCAGAAGGCCGAAGAACAATTGGAAGACAACTCACAACTGCTGAAGATCCGCATGCAGAAAGCATGGAACGATGTCCAGGAGTCGTATCAGCAGCTTGGCATCGCCCGCCAGAGCATCGAACAGGCAGAAGAGAACCTCCGCCTGAATCGCAACTATTACAAGGCAGGCACCTGCCGAATGAGCGACCTCCTCGAAGCCCAGCTGCTCTATCAGCAGTCGTGCGACAAGCATACCGATGCCTACGCCGACTACCAGAATAAGCTCTTGGAATATCGTCAGGCAACAGGACAATAGCTGACGATATATTCAAATGAACATTCGAGCCAGGAGGCCGATGAGCGCCATGTGGGCTGGATAGTAATAGTAGAAGAACTTTCCGAGCCAGCGGCAGCGACCTCGCTGACCGTTGTACATTGCCAGCAGTGGTACAGCCAGCCAACAGGCCAGATGCACCATGCCGTAAGTCGGACTGTGGAAGATGAAGAAGGCAACGGCGTAGAGCGAGATAATCAGCATCATCCAGAGCATCTGCTTGTAGAAATCACCCCTATTCCGCCCAATCATGAGTATGGCCAGTGGCGCAGCACAACTCCAATCTGACGTGAAGGTGAGCGCGCAGGCCAGGAGTGTGATAGCCACCTTGTGCCAGCATGCCAGCCGCT
>JAEEGG010016593.1_pt1 | contig 15279 bp, 10 predicted proteins | sample 9134161 | NCBI WGS metagenome assembly JAEEGG01 (sample SAMN16246543, study PRJNA631951) | gut metagenome | biome: gut microbiome; feature: rumen; material: CR-attached | host: Bos | place: Iran: Karaj | collected 2018-10
GCCTTGAAGAACATATACGACAATTATCCTGATGTCAACATTGTTTACACTGGAAGTTCCTTACTCTCTATCGACTATGCAGTTGCAGACTTGTCTCGCCGCCAGACATTATACACACTACATGGACTTTCTTTCCGAGAGTATCTTGCCTTTGAGGACATTACAGAAATCTCACCACTTTCTTTAGATAATTTGCTTGACAATCATCTTCATTATGCGATGGACATTACTAAACAGATTAAGGTTGCTCCATATTTCGAGTCTTATCTTAAGCATGGGTATTATCCATTCTATAAAGAATCCTTAACCGACTTTCTCGACCGACTACGGCAAACCGCATCCATTGCAATCGACATCGACCTGCCGTCGGTAGAAGAAGTGTCGTTCGAGACCTTAATAAAGATAAAACGCCTCTTAGCCATAATTAGCGAACAGGTACCATTTGTTCCAAATATGTCCTCGCTGTGGAAAGAGCTCTCCACCAACAACACTTTGGGAATTCGAATGCTATACGCCCTCGACCGTGCAGGTATCCTGTCACTTGTAACAAACAACATCAAGAACTACAAGCACCTATCTAAGCCTGACAAGATATTGCTGAACGACACCAATCTCATGCATGCCCTATGCACCAACGTCAACAAAGGCAGTGAGCGAGAAACATTCTTCCATAGCCAGTTGTCGGTCGGACATAAGGTAAGCATACCCTCACAAGGCGATTTTCTTATCGACAACACCATTCTCTTTGAGGTCGGTGGAAAAAGAAAGACATTCGAACAAATCAAAGATGAATCCAATGGCTACTTGGCAGTGGATGACACCGAGATTGGGCACGCCCACCGCATCCCCCTATGGATGTTTGGACTACTCTACTAAGCACCGGAGAATGCATTCTGATACCTCGTACATATCCTACTGAAAATTTTTGCAACAATACGCATTTTTTTCAATAGACTTGTTTTTTGCATCGTATTTCTCAAATTCTCACAACGACGATGACTTTTCGCTTGGGTTATATATCCGTTATAGTTGAGATAAAAAAGTTTTTTGTATGTCCTAAGAATACACACTTACGCTCGCAATCGTTAATCTTGAAAAAGCCAAACGGAGCTACTGACACAACGACTTCCACACTGTCAACAGCAACCAGCAAGCCTGCGACTCCGTCCGCCTTGCATGCTGGCACAATACGTAGTGGAACACAAACTCCCCGTCACCCAGTTCCAAGACCCCGGCTGGCTCGCCGTCCCCATGCCGCTGCAATAACACCCGCACCCATAAACACTATTTGAATGCATGATTGTCTGAGTAATTAATGAATTCGTTATTTCTTTAATGTGTTAATTCATTGGTCAAGGATTCACACATTAACACATTCAAGCATTCAGGCAATCATGATTCTGTAATCCACCTCCATACGGGTATTGTCTCTATTGAATACCCGTCTACACAAGCCATATCACTCTGATTCATCGTTAGTATTACGCCCTTGTCCACTTGCAACTCTTTCATGGCGGCAACAAGTCCACCATACTCACGGTCTTGATTGTCCGTCACCACTTCCTCACATACCTGAATCAGTAGTACCGGCTTCTGATTATCGCAAACGACAAAATCGCATTCATGACCATTATTGTTGTAGTAATAAATCTCGCGTCCCTGACGGTATAATTCAACAAAAACCAGATTCTCCAGCCGATGCCCTCTGTCCTCAGAAAAGGACGGGGAAAGAATCGACTGAAGTCCCAAATCCACGCAATACACCTTCTTCGGATTCACCAACTGCGAACGATAGGAGAAAGAGAACCTTGGTACTGAAAAAAGCAGATACGCATTCTCCATATACGCCATATAATCCAACACCGTCTTGGCCGACTTAACGCGGATAGTCTGAGTCAGCTTGTTGCCGGTAATCAGATTGCCTACATTCCCCATCAGGAACGTCATCAGATTCTTCAACGACTGCTCATCTCTTAGGCCATAGCGGACAAGGATATCTCTATACAGCACATCCACTGCCAAATCCGAAAGCAGTTCTTTTCTTTCTGTCTGCAAATAGGCCGGGAAGCCTCCCAGTTGCATATACTGGTTCAAACTATCTTCTCCAGCCTGTAACTTCTTGTATCCAATAAATTCGGAATATGAAAATGGCATCAACCTATGGCTGATATGCCTACCTGTCATCCTTGTTCCTAACTCGCGACTCAACATCGAAGCATTAGAACCTGTCACAACAATCTTATTGTGTGCGTCAATCCTGCTCCTTACGTATGACTCCCAACCTGTCACCACCTGTATCTCGTCAAAAAATAGATAGTGTGCACCCGACTGCTTTATCTCGACGTCAAGTGTCCGAAAATCCTCTATCGTAAAACCAAACAAAGCAGGGGTGTCGAAATTCAAATAAAACGAATCATCCGCATACCGCTGCATCAATTGTTCCACCAACGTACTCTTTCCGCAACGTCGTATGCCAGTGATGATATCAGCATATTGCGGATGCTGCAAATCAATATTCCCAAGCAATTGCCGTGGATAAGTATCAGTATTTGATAATACATTTTCCCTCTGATTTATAATCGTTTGCGCTATATCCTGCCGTTTTATCATATTCTACATTTTTTTGCAAAGATACTAATAATAATCCAAACCGACAAAAGTTTTAATTGCTAATTAAAACTTCTTTTAATTAGCAATTAAAACCCAAGCAAATGATTCAGCAATAGAATATGGCCCTTGATGTTCTGTAATTGGGCTCTTTTGCGCGCAATCATTAATCTTGGACAAGCCGGACTGACAGACCGTTGCAACGGTGGCTGCCGTCCACGCGCACTCCACCGGAATTGAAGTAGAGGATCCCCGCGCTGTCGGAGCCTTCGGGCGTAGACGACCAATAGCCGCCGTCGGACCCCACGCTGTCGACACTTCCGTCGCAATATCGGTAGCCCGAGGCAGGCAACACGATGGAATTGCCGTTGGGACCCGTGACATTGTAACCATTTCCGTTCCACGACCACTGGCACTCGGCTTTTAGTTCTTCCCATTGCTCCTTTGTCGGTAGGCGGTTGCCAAATTGCGAAACTGCCTCGTCATAGGTGTAGAATCCCGTGGCATTAAAGTTTTTCCATTTTGTCCCGCTCGGCAACCCCAAGTCGGTATAGCCAGTACTGTCGTCAACACTCGAAGATGAAACAGAACCTCCGCGATCTGTGACGTTTGTTCCTATTTGAAAGTCCAGCACGACACAACTTTTTTGTGCCTGTATCGATAGTGCCATCAGACACATCATACCTAATAAAAATAGTTTTTTCATTGTCAAATGAATAACATTTATGAAGTCCGCGCTCAAAACCAATTGCAAAGATACGACTTTTTTCTCAAATAAGTAAAAAATCTCACTCGTATCGGCAAGAAGTTGTATCTTTGCAGCATGTTTTGACATTAAATCCCGCCGATAATGGAGATTGACATTCTTTTGGAATACTGTGACCGGGAGCAGCTTCGGCAATGGCTGGAGGAGAACCACTCTACAGCGCATCACTGCTGGGTGGCCACCTATCGGGGCAAAAAACCTATGCCCAACGCACTGCCTTACCTCGTTGTTGTAGAGGAGTGTCTCTGTTTCGGCCGGACTGACTCCACCCTCAAGCGTCTGCCCGACGGACGGCTTGCGCAACGCATCTCACCCCGTCGCCCCAACAGCCATTGGACCGAACGCAACATCGCCCGCGTCCACGACCTCCAACGCCGTGGCCTGATGACCCCCGCAGGCTTGAATACATTGAAAGTTAAAAATTGAAACCTTGTGGGGATAAGCATCTTGAAAATACCGCCACCGCGATTTTTCAATTTTCACCTTTCAATTTTCAACTTACCCCACCATCTTCGTCAGCTGCTTCTCGCTGGCATTGGGCAAAAGGCTACGTAGATGGTCCATGATTCTTGCAAACGACTCCTCCGGTGTGCGGTCGCATTGGCATGCCTCTATGCCAAACAGATGCTCGGGCGTGTTCAGCAATGCCCAGCCCCAGCCGTATTGTCTGCCATGTTTGTCGCGCGGATACACAAAATCCTCTGTCACCACTCGGCACGCCATCTGCAGCCGCGTCACATAGCTGTCGAAACGGCTCCGCATCTTCGCGCCCGTGAAGCCACAGGCATTGCGCAAGTCGCGTGTTATCATGCTGCCGTTTACACGCAGCACTTCCAATATCACCCCCTCTATGCTCTCTTCCTCAGGCTTAGGATACTTGGCTCGGCGGTAGTTGCAAAGGTCTGGCCACCAATCCATCGTGACAAAGCCCGCCTTGCCGTTGAAGAACTTGCCATAGGCAAAATGCCCTTCCGTCACGATAGGTCCTTTCCATTGCCACAGCGGCCACTCCCATCCCTCGTCTGTCACCACATAGCAACATTCGGGTGCTACCAGCTCGTCAGCTGAAAAGCCTCTGATGCCGCTGTCCAACAGCGGCACAAGCCCGATGTGCTGTATCGCGTCCATCAGGTCGGGGCAATTGCGTATAGGTTCAATAGTAATCATCAAGGTTTTTAGGGTTTTAACAGTAAGAGCACCTTTCCAACTTTTAAACTTTTAAGCGAAGCGAACCTTTTGAACATTCATTGCTCAGGCACTACGGCAAAATAGGTCAAATCCTCCGTCTCGCTAGCATTTATCAGGCTGTGGCTATGTCCCTTGGGGCAATAGTGGCACTGCCCGGGCACCAGCCGCTCCTCGCCGTCGTCATACAGCACCTTTGCCTTCCCACTCAGAATATAAATCATCTCGCTCGAGGTCTCATGGCAGTGATAGCCTATCGTGCAGCCAGGCTCCAAACAGCCCTGCATTATCTTGTTCATGCCGTCATTGAACATCCTGTTCTTCGTCACCCCCTCGCCGCCCTTAAATTGGGGCATTAGCGACAACTCTATGTTACTGAAATCTATAACCATATTCTTTACTTTCTTTTCAACCTGCAAAGATACGTTTTTTTTCTTCAACAATACAATTTTTTCTACCCTCTAACGTTATCAGCCTATAACATTTAGAAAATGATTCTACTCGACGACAACACCCCTGCCCTTATGGCTGCAGCTGGAGCACAAAACGCAGCTCCCCCCATCCTTAAAGACGAATTCGGCCAGACCATTCTGGCGCAGGACAGCATCACACGCACCGTGGCCGACAGCCTCAAAAGCATGAACCTCACCGACCTCAAAGACGTGGTCACCGGACGCAACACCATTGTGCAGGACGGCCTACATGCCCTCACCGAACTCACCGTCAGCTTCATTCCCAAGCTTCTCATCGCCATCCTCATCCTCTGGGTAGGCATGAAACTGGCTAAGATGCTCAAAAAGTTTATCGTCCGCACTCTCGAGAAACGCAATGCCGAGCCTTCGCTCAAAACCTTCCTCGGCTCGCTGGTCGACGTGCTGCTCAAGGCCATGATTATCATCATGGCGATGGATGTCATCGGCATTAAGGCCACCTCCTTCATCGCCCTCCTCGGTGCCATGGGTCTCGCCATCGGTATGGCATTGCAAGGCACCCTGCAGAACTTTGCCGGCGGTGTTATCATACTGCTGATGAAGCCTTTCAAGGTCGGAGACTATATCGAATGTGCATCTTACAAAGGCTATGTGCGTGAAATCAAGATATTCAACACCACCATCCAGCCTTTCAACGGCCGCACCATCATAGTGCCCAACAGCGAACTCTCCAACAAATCGCTTATCAACCACACCCGCGAGCCCATCATCCGCCTCGACATTGTCGCCTCCGTCGCCTATGGCACCGACCTCGACCACGCCAAAGAGGTCCTCATGCAGGTCATCAACGACGAGCCCCTGGTCCTCCACGAGCCCAAGCCCCCCGTAGTTGCCGTCAGCGAACTAGGCAACAGCTCGGTCGACTTCTCCATGTGGATGTGGGTGAATGTCGAGGATTACTGGACCGTCTGGCTCCGCATCCGCGAGAATATCTACAAGGCACTCTATGCCAATCACATCTCAATCCCCTTCCCCCAACTCGATGTCCATCTCAATCAGAATTAAGAATCGCTCTAATATAATAAATGACTGAATTTTGCCAAACTGTCTCAATGTCGCGTCCCTTCGGGACGCTGAGTAGTAGGTTTATCTCAGACCCCACACTGCGAAACCTATCCGAAAAAGGGGGTTGCTCCCTTTGGTCGCGACCCCAGGTTTCTTGTATGGGGTTTCTTCGAGACACGAGTGTCCACTGGACATTCTTAACTACATCTCGGCATAGCTCGAACGAGTTCGGCTCTGCGCTCGACTTTGCAACGTTATTGAGATTCAGCCTCTTCGAGGCTGTAAAAAATCAGTCAGATATAGCATAAGAGAGTTTTTTTCAATTTTCATTTTTCATTTTTTCAAAGTGCTCACCCCCATCCATATCATAGGTATACTTCTCACCGTTGGGCTGCTCCTCGCCGCCAGCATCCTGTCGGGTCGCAAGGTAAAGGACGCCAAATCCTTCACCACCGGCGGCAAAGCAGGCAGCTGGATGGTCTGTGGTGCCATCCTCGGCACATTGGTCGGCGGCCAGTCCACCATAGGCACCGCCCAGTTGGCATTCAGCTTCGGCATCTCGGCATGGTGGTTCACTATTGGTGCCGCCCTCGGAGCTGCCGTGCTTGCCCTGGTCTACGCCCACCCCATCAGACGCAGCGGTTGCACCACGCTCCTTCAGATTGTGGCACGTGAATATGGTCGCAAGGCTGAGACCGTCGGCTCCATCCTTTTTCTCATCGGTATCTTCATCAGCATCATGTCGCAGGTGCTCTCCTCCTCCGCCATGGTCACCAGTCTGTTCCACATACCTTTGGCGTGGGCGGCCGCTATAAGCGCACTGCTCATCATGCTATTAGTGCTCGTTGGCGGCATACGCAGTGCAGGAGCAGGCGGCATCATCAAACTATTGCTACTCTACATCACCTCGCTAGCGGCAGGGGTGGCCGTGTGGCATCTGGGAGACGGAATGAAAGGTCTCATGGGCAGCATCGACACCCTTTACAACAACCCTGTGGTGGCTGACCTCAACGGCATCACCGATGTTGAGAGCATACACCACCGCTATGGCAATATGGTAGCGCGCGGACCGCTGAAAGACATAGGAGGATGCCTGTCGCTGACGTTGGGAGTTGTCACTACACAGACCTACGCCCAAGGCATTTGGTCGGCCGCCACTACTCGCAAGGCACGCCGCGGCGCATTGTATTGCGCATTCCTCATACCACTGATTGGCGCCGCCTGTACGCTGGTAGGCATGTACATGAGAGGCCACTATGTCACTGCCGCAGAGCTGGCGGCCATGCAACAGGCAGGGCAAACCCTGCCCGAAGGCATCGGAGTCATTGATAGCTCCCTGCAAGCATTTCCCGACTTCGTGCTTAACCACTTGCCCTCATGGATTGGCGGCATAGCACTCGGCGCGATGCTTATCAACATTCTAGGATGTGGGAGCGGATTGGCATTAGGTGCCGCCACCATCCTGGTGCGCGACGTGATACAAAATCTGATAAACCTCCGCAAGCAATCCTCCAAAGCACCCACTGATTCTCAATTCTCAATTTTCAATTTTCAATTCTCAATTCTAACCCAGACCCGACTCTCCATCGTGGGGATACTCTGTCTGGCGGTGGTGGTGGCGCTCTCGGTACGCGGCACCTTCATCAACGACCTCGGTTTCCTCTCTTTGGGACTGCGTGCAGTAGTGTTGCTGTTCCCGCTCAGCTTTGCCCTCTTCCTGCCGGGCCGTTTCTCGGCACGCTTCATCATCCCCTCCATGATAGCCGGCACCACAGCCATGCTCCTAGCCAAAGCCTTCGCCCTCCCCGCCGACCCCGTCTACTACGGTCTCGCCCTCTCCCTCCTCGTCATTCTCCTCGGCATCCGCCGCAAGGCCTCATAGCCACCTCAATCCGCGTGAAACAGCTCGCGCAGCTCGTCGTTCGACAGGTTGCCTATCCAGCTCTCACCTACCGCCACGGTCAAGTCCGCAAGTTTGCGCTTTTCCTGAATCATGCGATTGATTTGCTCCTCGAAAGTGCCTTGGGTGATAAAGCGGTGCACAATCACGTTCTGGTGCTGCCCGATGCGGTAGGCTCGGTCTGTCGCCTGCGCCTCCACGGCGGGGTTCCACCACAGGTCGTAGTGAATCACATGGTTGGCTGCCGTAAGGTTGAGCCCTGTGCCTGCCGCCTTGATGGAGAGGATGAAGATGCGGCATTCGGGCCGTGTTTGGAAATCTTCAACCAATCGCGACCGCTCCTTCACGCTCAGCCCACCATGCAGGAACAATGGCTGCTCGCCCAATCGGTCGCGAACCATCTGCACCAGCAGGTCGCCCATCTCGCGAAACTGGGTAAACACCAACACCTTCTGTCGATTCCGCACAATGCTGTCGAGCAGTGTTAGCAACGTCTCTGCCTTGCCCGACAGAGCCGCGTCTGCATCACCATTCTTGAGGAACAAAGCTGGGTGGTTGCAAATCTGTTTCAGCGACAGAATCATCTGCAGCACCAAGCCCTGCCGCTTGAAAAGTGCCTGCGGCGTGTCGGTAGGCGCATCGCCAATCACTGCCATGGCAGCCTCCAGCGTCTCGTGATACAGTGCCGCCTGCCGCTCGGTGAGGGTGGTGAGCGTGTCCTCCTCTATCTTGTCGGGCAGGTCGGCTATGATGGTGCGGTCGGTCTTCAGGCGGCGCAGCAGAAAGGGTGCCGTCACACGGCGGAAACGCTCCGCCACCACCGCGTCGCCCTCTTTCTGGATGGGATTGGCATACTCCTTGCGGAAAGCGGTGGCGGTGCCCATCATCTGCGGATTGGCGAAGTCCATGATGCTCCAAAATTCCGACATGCGGTTCTCTATCGGCGTGCCGCTCATTGCAATGCGGTTCTGCGCACCGATGGCGTGCACCGCCTTGCTTTGGGCGGTGGTGGCATTCTTGATGTTCTGCGCCTCGTCGATGACGATGGTGTGCCACTTGCGGTGTTTCAGCGTCGCCACATCGCTGCGCACCACGCCGTAGGTGGTCAGCAGCAGGTCGGCATCGAAGCCCTTGAGCGTTCGCCCAGGTCCATGATACAGTTGGCAAGTGATATTAGGGGCAAACCGAGCCAACTCCGCCTGCCAGTTGGTGAGCAGCGTGGTGGGCACCACCACCAGGGCACGGGCCTTGTCGAAAGCCCCCTCGTCCTTGAACTTCTGCAACAGCGCAATCACCTGCAGCGTCTTACCCAAGCCCATATCGTCGGCAATGATGCTGCCGAAACCCAGCTGCGCGTTGCGATACATCCACTCGTAGCCCCGCTGCTGGTAGGGGCGCAACGTGGCACAAATACTCTTGGGCACCGCCATCTTGCGCTGCTTCTGCAACTGCTGCATCATCTTCTTCACCTCGGCGGTCATCACCACGGGTGCCCCGTCGAAACTTTCACTCAACGCCGCCTGCAGCCGTTCCCCGGCCGTGAGCAAGCGGGTGGAATTGAGCGACTCCTCCAGCCGATGTATGTCGCTCTCGTCCACATAGAAATACTGTCCTTTGAAGCGGACGAGTCCTCGAGCGCAATGGGTCAGCTGCTGAAACTCCTCGACCGTCATCACACTGTCGCCCACAGCCACCTGCCAGTCGAAGTCGAGCATGTCGGCAAACCGCACATGCGCCACCCCGTCGTTGGCCGCCTGCTTGATAGTGACCGTGGCACGCGGGCGGCAGAGGTTCTGCAACTCCTTGGGCAACGCCACACTTACGCCCAGCAGACGTATCGAGGGAAACACCTCTATCATCATCTTCGAAAACTCCAACGGCGAAAATATCAAGGCCCTCTTGGCGTTGCTGTTGATATAGCCGTCGAGCCTTGGCAGGAACGGCGACAGCATGGCGGCATCCTTCAGCACCCCAAGGCGTATGGGCGCATAGTCCGCCTCGGTCAGCACCTGCATCAACGGCACGGGCACACCCTCCACTATCGTCGCCAAGTCAATCTTAAAGTCCCCGTCCCGCGACAATCCCACCACTACCTGCGGACAATACTCATGGCTGCCCACGTCCAGATGCGCCAACCATGCCGCAATGCTGTCGGGCACGCTCTGCTCACCCACTCCGCCAAAACGTTTCCTCTTGCCGTTGAAAAACATAAGCGGCACGGCATTGTCGGCATCCTGTTTCGCACTCAGCATGGGCACCAACCTTCCCATCATGAGCGTCAACAGCACCGTTGCGCGGTTTTTGAGTGGCGACGGCTTCTTCAGGTGCACTTGCTGCCACCGCACCATCTCGGCAGGCATCATACGCCCCAGCTGCTCCACCACAGCGCGGACAGGCTCGTGTGCCAAGGCCGGCAGCCACTCTACCGCATACACCCCTCCCTTGCAACGCACCAACTTCGGAATCATCGCGCCACACGCCACGAGGTGCAACGCCACATTGAGCGCATAGCGCACCACAACAACATCATCACTATAGTCGGCAAGGTCGTCGTCGTCGATAGCGGCAACCGCTGCCATCAGCTGGTCGAGCGACAGGTTTGAGACCTCCATCTCGTCGTCCAGCAGCATCCGCACCGTGTCGTGCCTGCCCGGCGCAACACCATCCGGCCACAGCACACGCCTGCCGTCCAAAATATACTTCGCCTCGCGTGCCGCCTTCTTTATTCCTCCATTATACGTGGCACGGAAATCGCCCCTGCCATAAAACGTAGGCCGCTCCGGCAGCAGACCCACCAGTGCCTGCCCAATGTCCGACAGCTGGGTGAGGTCCACTGGGCGCAACGGCTGCACCTCAGCCTCCTGCTCACCCTTTTCTAGCACCTCATACAGCAATGCCCTTGTCGGCATCGTCGGCTGCTCCGTGGCTGTGGTTGCCATGCCCCGTTTCGACAATTCGCCAATCAGGTCAATCCCATGCATCCTGAACACCAAGAACGGGTCGTTATCAATCTCGCGGCTCAGCATATACACCACCGCCGCCAAATGCTTGCACGGCACCGCCCAGTCGGGACACGAGCACCGCATATCCAAGTCGCGCCAACTCTCGGGGAACAGCCGTATCCCCACCTTGCGGGCAATAGTCATCACCTGCGGGTCCAGCTCGTGGTTCATCAGCTTCGACACCAGCAAAGGCTGCTCCGACAGCTCGTCCACCAGCCGTGCTACATGCTCCGCGTCCACCTGTGGCACCTTTATCTCCACCCTGTAGGGCGTGCGCTGAGTGCCCTGCACCTTTGCCTTGATAAGCCCGCCATCAATCTTTATATCCGTCACCGCACCCTTGCGAGCGTATGCCGCCCCACGCGGTATGCGATTCTCATAGTCGATATGTGTCAGCGAGTTGAGCCACTCCTGGCCCCACCAAGTCTTCCCAAACGATTCACGTGCCATAGCCTATATTTTTAGTGCAAAGATACACAAAATAATCCATTCAAACACCTTTCGCCCAAAAAACATTTCTCTTCCCCTGCCTCCCACCCCCATCCCACAACTCCCCGAAACGCTCACAACTTATTTCTCCCTCCCTCATATATGCACCATTTATACTTCAGTTATACCTTAGTTATACTTTAGTTATAGTATATATAATAGTATAACTAAGGTATAACTGAAGTATAAATATAGGATAAGGGCAAAAGCGTTGACAAGGCATCAATAAAAAAGACAGCGCCTATAAACAATGAAAAAAAGACAAATTAGGAAAAATACTTTAATGATTAGGATTTTTCTTGAAGAAATAATAGTACTTTTGCAAATTGAGAAAAGGAGGGTTCGAACCAACTACAAAGACCCCTTTCTGAACGCTGACTTAGGTATAATTGATTAAAATTGAACAATATGAACAAAAAAAAACATTTACTCTTCTCATTTATCTTGATGGCGGCGATACTGGCGGTGGGATGCCATAAGGAGGTCGCCCTAAAAGTCGAAATGCCTCACCCCACCAGCGACAACCCCGAAATGAACATTGACGAGGGCATTCTCAGCCTGCATAACGGCGACGAGGTGTATGTCAACGGTAGCGTCTGCCACGTCACGTCAACTGCGGGAACGGCAGCCATAATTGAGGATGTGGCATCCGCCAACGCCTACCGCGCAATCTACCCCGCCAGCATTGTGAGTACACACGATGACATCATTGATAGTAAAACGGTTTCGGTGACACTGCCATTGGTACAGCACTACGAGATTGTGGATGGTCGCCAACGTGTGGTTGTCCCTATGGGAGCGTATCTTGAGGGAGACGGCACGTTGCAGTTCCACAGCTTATGCGCAGTGGTGCGCGTCGTGGTGAACAACTTGTTGGACAAAGAGATTACCATCGATGGGATTATACTTCGGACAGCAACGAACCCACTCTGCGGGTGGAGCGAAGCACATATCAATGGCAATGCCTCCGACAAGATAGTCCCAGTCATGTCGTGGGTACCGTCATGCTACGAGATGCGTCTCTTTATGTCTAACGAGGCTCCAGTAAAATTGGGTGTCGGCGAGGTAAAATCGTTCGACATTGTGGTTCCTGGATTTACTACGGACGATGTGGAAATCAGAGTCAATATGCCTGACGGTTATTTCCGGATGGTGAAGACTGGGGTGTCGGTAGAGAATAATACCGTTCTGACCATTACGAGCGATGTAACGGGGATAAAGGAATACGCAGCCGTGTTGTACGATGGGCAATTATTCAATAGTCTCATACCCAATAGTGCCACTGCGGTAGTGTTTGAGTACAACAGCACTGACCCTACTGGAACTACTCTTTCTACAAATAATCCTAATTCAACCAGCTGGGTATGCGGCAAGATGGATGGTACCACGTGGAGGGCACGCACCCCGAAGCAGAAAATCTATGCCAATGAGGATTGCTCCAAGATGTTTGCCGGAAAAGAGAATCTTCAAACGATAGACTTTGGCGACGGATTGGTCACTACGGGCGTTAGCGACATGTCGGAGATGTTTAGTGGGTGCAGCGGCCTGACGAGCCTCAACCTCACGAGTTTCGACATGAGCTGTGTGGAGAATAAGGAGGGCATGTGCGCAGGACTTTCCACCGCATCGGGAGCCTGCACCATCATCTGCACAGAGGCGGTACAAGCCGAGCTGGAGAATGGCACAGGCCTGCCCACCGAAGGGGTTGTGTTCACATGGGTAAGGCCTACGTCGAGATAGGCACACCCTTCACAATAAAGAGGACACCGCAAGAATCGCTTGCAGTGTCCTTTTTTCACATCCGTGTGAATATCGCCGTCATGAAAGAAGATCCCTCAATCTCGGGAACGAAAATCCCATAATCTCGGGAATGAAAAAAAATAATTTATTGTAATCCAAATATTTTTCGTAATTTTGCAGCGTATAAAAAAGATAAAAAAACGAGCGATTACAAAGAACGTATTTTCGACCAAATTGACACGGACAAGATGAAGGAACCTTCGTTCTTGGCGGTACTGGTGGCGAATGGCGACTATGCTTACCGCAGGAGCGACGGAGTGCGGGTGATACCCATTGGGAGTTTGAAGCCGTAAAAACATCAATTTGCACTACTGATTGGAAGTTTTTTCTTGTTATGTTAAAAAAAATGTGTATCTTTGCAGCGGTTATTGTGGGGACGGAAGTCCCCCTTTTTATTGCTTATGATAGACAAATTCAAGATATTAGACATAGTAAAGGATGCTCTTGAAGGTACACAAAAGTACCTAATAAACATGCGAATCACCCCCGATAACCGCATTTTTGTGGACATTGACGGTGACGAGGGCGTTACGATTGACGACTGCATAGAGCTGAGCCGCACGATAGAGAACAGCCTGGACCGCGAGGAGGAGGATTTTGAGCTGAATGTGAGTTCTGCCGGAGCGGACTCGCCGCTGAAGATGCCCCGCCAGTACCGCCGCCATATCGGCCGCGAGCTGAGCGTGGACGCGCTGGACGGCCAGCATGTGGAGGGTACCCTCTCAGAGGCTGACGACAACCAGTTCACCATCCATATCAAGGGCACCAAGAAGGAGGCACCGAAGGATTATACGTTTGCCTACACCGATGTGGCGACCGTCAAGGTGGTGCTGAAGTTTTAAGTTTTAAAGAGTAATAATAAAACAAAATATAGTCAAATGAAGACGCTAGATCTGATAGACTCCTTCCAGGAGTTTAAGGAATTCAAGAACATTGACCGCGAGACGTTGATGCACATTCTTGAAGAGGTGTTCCGTGCCGCGCTGGCGAAGCGCTACGGCTCGGAGGACAACTTCGACATCATTGTGAACATCGACAAGGGAGACCTAGAGATTTTCCGCAACCGTACCATTGTTGAGGATGGGAAGGTGAAGGACGAGAATTTGGAGATTGCCTATAGCGACGCCATCAAGATTGAGTCTGATTTTGAGGTGGGCGAAGAATTGTCGGAGCCTATCTATATGACCGACTTTGGCCGCCGCGAGATTCTCGCCATCCGCCAAAACTTGGTGAGCAAGATTCAGGACTACGAGAAGTCGCTTGTCTTCCAGAAATACAAGGAGAAGGTGGGCGAAATCATCGTGGGCGAGGTGTACCAGCCTTGGAACAAGGAGGTGCTTATCCTCGACGAGGAGAAGATTGAGCTGGTGCTCCCCAAGAGCGAACAGATTCCCAGCGATCATTTCCGCAAGGGCGACACGGTGCGTGCCGTGGTGCTGAAGGTGGAGATGAAGAACAACAACCCCGTGATTGTGCTTTCGCGCACGTCGCCCATCTTCTTGGAGCGACTGCTGGAGGCTGAGGTGCCCGAAATCTACGACGGTCTGATCACCATCCGCAACATCGTCCGCATCCCCGGCGAGCGAGCCAAGATTGCCGTCGAATCGTACGACGACCGTATCGACCCTGTGGGTTCGTGCGTCGGTATCAAGGGCGCCCGCATCCACGGTATCGTCCGCGAGCTGAGAAAAGAGAATATCGACGTCATCAACTATTCTCCCCGCCTCGACCTGATGGTGGCCCGTGCCTTGGCACCCGCCAAAATCTCTTCGCTGAAGGTCGACGAAGAGAACAAGAAGATTGATGTCTACATGGAGCCCGAACAAGTGTCCCTCGCCATCGGCAAGGGCGGCTGCAACATCAAGCTGGCCAGCAAGCTGGTGGGCTACGACATCGACGTCTATCGCACTGGCGACGACGACACCGACGACGTGGACCTGAAAGAATTCTCCGACGAAATCGACCAGTGGATTATCGACATCCTCATCAACATTGGCTGCGACACCGCTAAGAGCGTGTTGGCCATCAGCAAGG
>JAEEGG010016602.1_pt1 | contig 15274 bp, 14 predicted proteins | sample 9134161 | NCBI WGS metagenome assembly JAEEGG01 (sample SAMN16246543, study PRJNA631951) | gut metagenome | biome: gut microbiome; feature: rumen; material: CR-attached | host: Bos | place: Iran: Karaj | collected 2018-10
CTGGTATCGCCTGAAATCAGCTTGAGCAGCACAGGAGACCTTACGGTACGTCTTGACCATCAGAACGACATTGTCGGCCTGCAGGAGAGCTTCCAATGCTACTATTCGACCAACTACACCGAAGGTGAAACCATCGATCCTACCCAATGGACTGCCTTCGACCCCAACGTTGAACAGTTCCCCAGCCAATTTTCGCTGAGCAACCCCATGCAGTTCAAAGCCGGATTCCAGCCCAACAACTTCCGCATTGCCATCCGTTATCACAATACGGGCGATGCGCCCACATCGAGATGGATGGTACGTGGAGTTAAGATTTACGAATTGAAGAAAGACTAATAACAAACTACTAATCAGCCACTAAACATCATGAACGATTTCCGATTTAATACGATTGAAGAAGCCATTGAAGATTTTAAGGAAGGCAAGTTTCTTATCGTAGTAGATGACGAAGACCGAGAAAACGAAGGAGATTTTATCATTGCTGCAGAGAAGATCACCCCTGAAAAAGTGAACTTCATGCTCAAATATGGGCGTGGTGTTTTATGCACGCCGCTCACCGAACAACGCTGCCATGAGTTGCAATTGGAGATGCAGGTTGACAGCAACACCTCGCTGCACGGCACTCCCTTCACTGTTACTGTCGATTTGCTGGGCCACGGCTGCACTACTGGGGTTTCCATGTACGACAGAGCTTCGACTATCAATGCGTTGGCCAACCCGGCTACCAAGCCCGAAGACTTAGGACGTCCTGGCCATGTGAACCCTCTGCGCGCCCGCGATGGCGGCGTGTTGGTTCGTGCCGGCCACACCGAAGCCACCGTTGATATGGCCAAACTGGCAGGCTTACAGCCCGTCGGTGCCCTGATAGAGATTATCAACCCTGACGGCACCATGGCGCGACTGCCCCAGTTGGCCGAAATTGCCAAGCAGAACGGCTTTAAAATCATCAGTATACAAGATCTTATCGCTTACCGCGTGAAGAATGAAACCCTCATTCGCAAAGAGCAGGAAGTGATGCTGCCCACCGAATGGGGCGACTTCCAACTCATTGCCTACACGCAACTCAACACGGGAGCCGTGCATTTGGCCCTGAAAAAAGGCGAATGGGAAGAAGGTGAAGAGATCCTTGTCAGAGTGCACTCCTCGTGCGCTACGGGCGACATTTTCGGCTCCTGCAAGTGCGACTGTGGAGCACAGCTTCACAAATCGATGGAGATGGTTGACAAGGCCGGCAAAGGTCTGGTACTCTACATGAGCCAGGAGGGTCGTGGTATCGGCCTGGTGAACAAGCTCAGAGCCTACCACTTGCAAGAATTGGGCCGCGACACGGTGGAAGCCAACCTCGAGCTGGGCTTCCGTGCCGACGAGCGCGATTATGGCATCGGTGCACAAATCTTGCGCGACCTCAACGCCACCCGCATACGACTGATTACCAATAACCCCACCAAACGCGCCGGGTTGCTGGGCCACGGCATTGAGATTGTGGAGACAGTTCCTATCATCATCCAACCCAACAAAACCAATTTCCGCTATCTTAAAACCAAACAGGACAAGATGGGACACAACCTCCATCTGCAATAATCATGCTGTTTGATGACACCTATAAGACTATTGCCGCCAAATCGGAAGGAATTTACAAAGAAAAGGGAAGTAAATTCATCGCTTTGGCTTACCCTGTTACCACTGAAGACGAGATTAAGGAGATTATTGCGGGCTTGAAAAAAGAATACTACGACGCCCGCCATCATTGCTATGCCTACATCTTAGGTCCCGACAAGAGCGCTTACCGCCAAAACGACGACGGCGAACCTTCGGGCACTGCAGGCCGCCCGATTTACGGACAACTGCTATCAAAAGATGTCACCAATGTCTTGCTGGTGGTGATCCGATATTTCGGCGGCATTAAGTTGGGCGTCAGTGGCCTGATTAACGCCTATAAGACAGCTGCCAAAGACGCACTTGACAACAACACCATCATCGAGAAGACGATTGATGAAAAGTATCGCGTCACCTTTGATTATACCGAGATGAATAGCGTAATGCAGATATTGAAGGACCCGTTTGTGCAAATCAATAACCAAAGCTACGAAGAGCGGTATCTCATCGACTACACCATCCGCCGACGCGAAGCCGACCGCATCAACGAAGCACTGCGCAAACTGCGCGAGGTGAAAGTAGAGACAATGCACAATTCTTAATTCATAATTCACAATTCACGATTCATAATTAAGAACAAAGAACAGAGAAAAATAAAGTACAGACGCACGGCCGTGCGTCTCTTCTACAACAATTCAACAATCAACAATTTTCAACTTTCATCCTTCACATCTCACTTCTCACTCCTCACTAATTACGTCTCTACATATCAAACTATTGTGTATATTTGCAGACTGATTTTAAAAACATTATGACAGCCACCAATCCAGAAAAAATCGTCAATGTTTTCATCCCCTGCGGGATGGACATGTTCAGTCCAAACGTTGCCAATAGCACCCTCTCACTGATTGAAAAATTAGGATTTACTCCTTTCTACAATGAGAATCAAACCTGCTGTGGGCGCCGATTTTACATGGAAGGCAAAATGGATTATGCCAGAGAGTTGGGCGACAAGCTGATGAGCGAGTTTGACCCCAAGCATCCCATTGTGGTCCCCTCTTCGGCATGTGTGGGTTTTATTCGTAAATACTACAAGAAACTTCTTGAGAACACCCACGTTCCCATGGACTTGAAACTTTTCACAGATAATATTTTTGAAATCTCCGACTTTATTGTCAACCAATTGGGTATCACTAAGTTGAACAACTATTTCAACCAGCGTGTATTCTACTTCAAATCGTGTTCGGCACGTAACTTGTACCGCTACAACAACGCACCCGAAGTACTTTTGCAAAACACGGCCGGTTTGGAATTTCTCAGCGACTCGGACATGAACATGTGCTGCTCTGCCAATGGCAACTTTGCCCTTGCTTCGCCGGAGACCGCCAACAAGATGCTCGAACAGATTGTCACCAAAATCTATAGCATGGGTGCCCAATACATCACATCAACCGACATCCATTGTTTGCAATATATTGACGCCTACATTCAAGAAAACGACATAGGCTTGGAGGTCATCCACCTCGTCGATATTTACAACGCTACTGCACCGACCAAATAGTATGGTCGTGACGAAACAAATGCAGCAGGTTAAACAAAGCCTGTTCTTTCTTGTCTAAACCACCATGAAACGTTTTTTAACCATTATTACCATATTGGCCATTGCTTTGTGTACACAGGCGCAAAATGCGCCCAATTGCCATCGGCTATACCTCATCGACAAGAAGGACTCCCCTTATAGCATTGATAAACCTGAGCAATTCCTTTCACCGCGAGCCATAGAGAAGCGCGCACGTTTCAACATCGCCATCACGGAGGAAGATCTGCCTGTCAACCCGACATATATCCAGCAGATTCTGAACATCGACAGCACCATACAGATTATCTCGCAGTCGAAATGGACCAACACCCTTGTCGTTTATTGCCCGAAAGGCACCGTGCCCGATTCCGTACTGAACTTAAGATTCGTCAATTACAGTAAGCCCGTAGGCCATTACCAACCTTATATCGATACCATTTCCATTACACCTTACACTCATCCTTTCCCTACAAGCACTAAGAAAAAAACACAGGAAGTATGGACTCCCGAGCAATATGGCAACTCCTACGCACAAATTGCCATCCATAACGGCGACCAGTTACATGCGGCCGGCTTCAAAGGCGAAGGTATGCTCATTGCCGTCATCGATGCTGGCTGGGGCTTTTTCGACACGCTATCCTGTTTCAAATCGCTCTACGACAACGGGCAAATCAAAGGATATAGAAATTTTGTTCCTGACCACCACGGTTTATATGACACCACCGAATTGCACGGCTCCTATGTCACCTCTATCATGGCCACCACTTGGCCCGACTCACTGATAGGTACGGCTCCCGAAGCAGACTATTATTTCATCCGTTCGGAAAATGCCGACATCGAAGAGCCGCTTGAGGAGGACCTCTGGATGATGGCTGTAGAACTTGCCGACAGTTTGGGTGCCGATGTCATCAACTCGTCGTTGGGATATACAACTTTTGACGACTCAATACGATTCCCCTCCGACTACCGCGACTGCAACGGCAACAGTTTGATATCGCAAGTGGCCGCCAAGGCTGTGGAAAAGGGCATCATTGTCTGCGTCAGTGCAGGCAACTCCGGCGACAAACCGTGGCATTTCGTTGGCAGGCCAGCCGACGCCCGCAACGTGCTGTCTATAGGTGCCATAGATGTTGACGCTCAGATAGCTCCATTTTCATCTGTAGGGCCCAGTTTCGACGGCCGGACCAAGCCAGATGTGGTTTCTGTAGGCTGGAACACCTTTGTAGTCAACCAATACGGCTGTACGGCACAGGGCAATGGCACCTCCTTCTCATCACCGATGATGGCGGGGTTGTCGGCCTGCCTCTGGCAATCGTTACCCGACAAGAGTGCGGCCGAACTCATCCAAATTATCAAGGAGAGCAGCCACAACTACAGCACACCCAACAACTACATTGGCTACGGCATCCCTGACGTTTATCAAGCCTATTTGAGCCATACGACAGGCATTCGCACACCCAAAATGGATGAAAGCCAAGTAATGGTTTTCCCCAATCCCTGTAAAAACCACTGCACACTTTTCAGCCAAACGCCTCTAAATCAAGTGCAAATCAATCTTTACAACACTATGGGACAACTCATACAACATACTAGTGGCATTACCATAAGAGCCTCGCACCAACTGGATGTAAGCCGATTAAAATCAGGTATTTACCTATTACAAATCACAGGATACAACCAGAAAGGCGAACGACTCAGCACGTTCCAAAAAATCATCAAACAATAAACGACTACACTCTTTCTAAAACATAGATAATGAACATCGTCCAAAATCAACTTATCCGCTGGATTGAAACTCACACAGTTTCTGATATCGTCATCTTGACCGATGCGAAAATCAGCCAACTCTACCCCGACTATTTCAACCAGCTTAAAGAGACTTACTCCACCCACACGATTCTGCTTCCCGAAGGCGAGAAGTCGAAGAACATCGACGTTTGTCGGGAAACATGGGAGAAGATGTTATCTCTTTCCATCGACCGCAACGCACTGATCATCAACTGGGGCGGCGGTTCTATCAGCGACACAGGCGGTTATATTGCAGGATGTTACAAGCGTGGCATCCGCTACATCAACATCCCCACCACGCTGCTGGCCATGATTGATGCTGCCATCGGCGGCAAGACGGGCATCAACTTTGCAGGTGTAAAGAATGCCGTTGGCTTGATATACTTACCCGAGACCGTGCTCACTGACGCGTCGTTTCTAAACACCCTACCTTATGAGGAACTACGCAGTGGTTATGGCGAACTCATCAAATACGCCATGATTGACGATGATAACCTTTGGGAAGAGATCAAAGGCAACACTGCCATCTCACCCGAAACGATTGACCCATGCTGGATCCAGCGTTGCAGCACACTCAAAAAGAAAATCACCTCGCAGGATTTGTACGACCACGATCTGCGACGCGTACTCAATTTCGGTCATACGGTGGGCCATGCCATTGAAAGTTATTGCATGACACAGGGCACGCCCATCAACCACGGACATGCGGTGGCGTTGGGCATCATCTGCGAAAGCCACATCTCCTGGCAACTGCACCGCATCAGCAAATGCCAGTTGGACGAAATCTCACAGTACATCAAACAGTTGTACCCGCTTCCCGCACTACCACAAGAAGCCAACGAAAAGATGTTAGAGTTCTGCCTTAACGACAAGAAAAACAACGGCAAATGTCTCAACATCACTTTGTTGGACGAACCTGGACATGCCACGCCCAACTACGAAATCTCGACCGACGAAGTGCTGGCCTCGTTGCACCATTTGCGCACCATCTACCACTAACATCCACCCCTCATGCCTATTCAGACCATCCCCTTATCGAACCATATAAAACTCATACACAAAGAGGTAGCATCGCCCGTATCGCACTTTGGCGTCCTCGTCAATGCGGGCACACGCGACGAGCCGACGGACAAGATGGGACTGGCACATTTTGTGGAACACACCATCTTCAAAGGCACCACACATCGCAACGGCTACCAGATTCTGCGGCGGCTGGAGGATGTGGGCGGCGACCTGAACGCCAGCACATCGAAAGAAGAGACCTACTTTCACGCTTCGTTCCTCTCGGGCGACTACCCACGCGCCCTGGAACTGCTGTCGGACATCTTCTTCAACTCCACCTTCCCTAAAAAAGAGCTGGAAAAAGAAAAAGACGTCGTGCTCGAAGAAATCAACTACTACCAGGACACGCCAGCAGAACTTATCTTCGACGAATTCGAAGACTTGGTCTTTGCACAACACCCATTAGGACGCAATATTTTAGGCAACAAAAAGACTGTCAAGAAGTTGCAGCGCGAAGACATCCTTCAATTCATGAGAGAGAGCTACTGCGCGCAAGACATTGTTCTCGCCTCGGTAGGCAATATCTCCACGAGCAAACTATTGGCTCTCTGCAACAAATACTTTGCCCAGCACCAGATTAACGAAACTCCCAAGCAGCGCACGCCGTTCAACAACTATACGCCAACCACCAAGCAGGTGCACAAAAACACCTATCAGGCGCATATTCTCACTGGCAACACCGCTTACGCCATTACCGACGACAAGCGACTGCCGTTCACCCTGCTCACCAACCTTCTGGGCGGTCAGGGCTTGAACACCCGCCTCAACATGAGCATCCGCGAAAAACTGGGCTTAGCCTATGCCGTGGAAGCCAATTACTCGGCCTTCTCCGACACGGGACTTTTCAGCATCTATATCGGCTGTGAAACCGGCGAAGCACAACACTGCATAGAACTGGCTTACAAAGAGATGCAAAAGCTCAGACAGAACAAATTAGGCACCATCCAGTTACACAAAGCCAAACGTCAGTTTATTGGCCAGACTGCCATCAGTTGCGAATCGAAACTCAACGAGATGCTTGCTATCGGACGCAGCGCATTCTACGACAACGAGATAGAAACCACCGAGGAGTTGTACCAGAAGATTGAAGAGATTACTGCCTCCGAACTGCTCGAAACCGCCAACGAGATTTTCATCCCCGACCAATTTTCGACATTAATTTACGCCAAACAACATATCTAACGAAACATGAATCTCACAAAAAAAGTCATCCTTGCCATTATAATCTGCACTATCACAATTGCTTGCGGACACAAAAAACAGAACGAAGCAATGGAGGAGAGCATCATACTCAACGAAGAGACCGTCAGCACTTTCGCCCAAAAGATTGAAAATGCGGTACTGAACGACAACCCTTTGATGCTGAACCAGGCATTTGACGAAGTCGCCATCCGCGACTCTATCAGCAGCAACTCAATCGTAATGAGTAGTTTAGATACCGACTTCGGAAAAGCTTTCTGGCGCGACAACTTCAAGATTGGCAACTACTGCGTGACCATGGTCAACCAGGGCGGCGATTTCAAGTTCATCCGCTATTACGAGAAGAACGGCGAACACCATATCGTCTTCCGCACCTACTGCGACTACGGTCTGCGCATTGACGACTATGTGGTTCATGTGGCTGACAGTGTGCTTAAAATTAAGGAAGGATTCATCTACAACCTCTCCTCCACCCTCACGCACCAGATAGAGTACGACATGCTCTATCGCATTATGCAACGCACTGACCCAGAAGGCATAACAAGCTATCTCACCCAAGCCACCGACCTGCTCGACCGCGACGAGAGCAAGCAGGCTTTCCGCCTCTTAAACGAACATCGCGACATGCTCAAAGAGTACCCCTACTTTTGGCAACTCTATATCCGTGCCATGTTCGAAACCGTGCCGGGCAAATTCATCGAAGGGTTAGAGCAGTTGGCCGATGAGGGCTTTGACGAGCGCGCCATTCTCACTCATAAGCTGCTCTACTACGCCAACATAGGCAATGTAAAGGCCACCGAAGAGGTCATCACCAAGCTGATAGACTACACGGGCGACGACCCCATCTATCTCCTCTTTTATGGTCGCAGCAACTACATGGCCGGCTATTACAAGGATGCCCTCACCTGCTACGAAAATGCGGCGCAGAATTTGCCGTTGATTTGGGATATCTGGTATGGCTTGTTAGAATGCTATGCTGAACTCAACGACAAGACGAAATTTGACCAAACCGTCGCCTTGGCCGAGAGCAACTTCGGCATGACCAAAGAAGAGATTAAAGAACTGATAAAAAGGGATTTTGAACGTTACAGTCGTTGAGAAATCCTAGGAATTATCTCGTTTTTCCATTGGGCGTACACGCCTTCTTCAATTTTCTTACGTGCAGTGCGCACCAGATCCAAGTAGAAGTGCAAGTTGTGGATACTGCCAATCATAGGGCCGAGCATCTCATCTGCAACATATAGGTGGCGCAAGTAAGCGCGCGAATATTCACGGTCGGCGAAGAGGTCGCTACCAGCATCTATTGGTGTAAAATCCTTTTTCCACTTCTCGTTTTTCATATTCATAATACCGTCCCATGTGAAAATCATGCCGTGGCGGGCGTGTCGTGTTGGCATCACGCAGTCGAACATATCGACGCCCATAGCAATATCTTCCAGAATATTAGCTGGCGTACCCACACCCATCAGGTAACGCGGTTTGTCTTTGGGCAGAATACCGCAGCAAATCTCTGTCATCTCGTACATCAGCTCGGTAGGTTCACCCACCGACACACCGCCGATAGCGTTGCCTTCACGATTCATCGAAGCGATGAACTCGGCCGACTTCACGCGCAAATCGCGGAAGGTGCTGCCCTGCACGATGGGGAACAGCGTCTGCGAATAGCCATACTTGGGCTCCGTATTGTCGAAGTGCTCACAGCAGCGTTTCAGCCAAGCGTGGGTGATGTTCATCGACTGCTCGGCATACTCATGGTCGCATGGATAGGGCGTACACTCATCCAGTGCCATCACGATGTCGGCGCCAATGGAGCGCTCGATGTCCATCACTCTCTCAGGACTGAACAGGTGACGCGAGCCATCGATGTGCGACTGGAACCACACGCCCTCCTCGGGTTTGATTTTGCGTCGCTGGCTCAGCGAAAACACCTGATAACCACCACTATCGGTCAGTATCGGGCGATCCCAGCCATTGAACTTATGCAAGCCGCCGACCTCTTCCAAAACTTCCGTTCCTGGACGCAAGTAGAGATGATAGGTGTTGCCCAGAATAATCTCTGCCTTAATATCTTCCCTCAAATTTTTCATGTGAACGGCCTTGACCGAGCCCACGGTGCCCACGGGCATAAAAATGGGGGTGTGAATATCTCCATGGTCGGTTTTGATAATGCCGGCGCGCGCATTGCTTTTAGGGTCAGTGTGGTTAATTATAAACTCCATCGTGTTAGTAATTTTTGCAAAGGTATGATTTTTTGTTGTAAAGAATACGATATTTTTGTTAATCTAATTAGAAAAATGTGATGTTGAATCTGGTAGTTGCACTTTCCACCCCCCTGCTCATCCAAATCTCGGTCTATCTTCTTGCCGCATTGTCGCTCTGTCTGTTAGGCTATTATTTAGGGGTCTTCTTACGATTAATCGTTTATAAATCAAAGCGTCCGCCGCTTATGAACGTGCCCGTGTCGGTCATTGTTTATGCCAAGAACGATGCCGTTTCACTTGAGCAGACACTACCAGAAATTCTAGCACAGGAATACGAAAATTTCGAGGTCGTTGTAGTGGATGACCACTCGTGCGACAACACCGCTGTGGTGATGGAAGAGTTCCAAAAAAAATATGCCAATCTGAAGTTTTTGGACATGAGCTCGTCGGTCACCAACATCAAAGGGCGCAAATATCCCTTGTCGTTAGCCATCAAGGTGTCGGCTTACGAGCATCTGTTGTTCACCCAGGCCGACTGCATGCCCACCTCCAAATATTGGCTCCAGCGGATGGTTTCGCGCTTCTCGAGCAAGAAGCAGATTGTACTCGGCCACACCACCTACCCGCAAGGTCGCGGCCTGTTCAACTTCCTACTTCACTTTGACGCCTTTCATGTGGCCATGCAATACTTCTCCTACGCCGTTGCGCGCATCCCTTTCATGGGCTTGGGACAGAACCTGGCCTACACCAAGACGCTCTTCCTCAAGAACCAAGGGTTTTCGTCGCACTATCACCTGCGTTATGGCGAGGATGACCTCTTCATCAACGAAGTGGCCACCAAGAACAACTGCGCGGTAGAATATTCAGCCGAAGCACAGACCGTTTCCACCGCCATCGTCACGCCAGGTTCTTGGCTTTGGGACAAGCGGCATCACTACACCACACGCCGCAACTATAAGGGAGTGCATCGCTTTTTACTTGACTTTTACGGAATACTCAATCCTCTGTTTTACTTATCGTTGGCATTTGCCATTTGGATGTCGTGGTATAACCTGCTCTGGTTGCTGATTGCCATAGGAATTTTTGTTGTCAAGACCACTGTCATGTACATCATCTTTGGACTTGCGGCCAAGAAAATCAACGAAAAAGGCATTATACCCTACATTCTGTTTGGCGACTTCCTCTTCTCCTTCCTCAATCCTACCCTGTATATTGGATCAAAATTCACCAAAAACAAATAAAAAACCTCTATGGAATCTCCGGAACTTTTGACCGAGAAATCGAAACGGGACTTAATTCTAGTCAAAGAAGCCCTCGAAAACGGCAACCAGAAGGCCTACGCAGAGCTCATGGGCTACTACCGCGACTCGATCTACTACATGATGCTGAAGATGTGCCGTAACCCGTACGATGCCGAAGATCTCACCATTGAAGCTTTTGGCAAGGCTTTCCGCTATCTGGAGCGCTACTCGGGCGACTACGCCTTCTCGACCTGGCTATTCCGCATTGCCGCCAACAACTGCATCGACTTCCTGCGCCGCAAGAACACCTCGCCGATGTGCGTGGACGACGACCTTGAGACCTGCGAACAGAAAGCCGTTTCACTGACCAATGCTGTCGAGCACAAAACACCCGAGGACTTCTGTATGGAAAAGCAGCGCGTAGCGATGATGCGTATGGCTGTCGGACAGATGCGTGAAAACTACCGCAAACTCATCGAGTTGCGCTATTTCAACGAACTCTCGTACGAAGAGATTGCCCAAGAGTTAGGCATAAGCCTCGCCAATGTCAAAATCAAACTTTTCAGAGCTAAAGATATGTTAGCCAACATTATGCGAAACATGAAACATAATATCTGATTACAAACACTCGTTATATAGAAACCCTTAGCCAAAACAAAAATATTTATGAAAAGCGTAAAACTTATCGGTTTAATTATCAGCATCTTCTTTGTATTCATTTCCTGCAACAAAGAGGATGTTAACAAACACAAGAGACTGGATAAAATCACCATTCAGATGGAGTGCATCATTGATGGCGAAACGGTCAGCTACCCCGAAGTGAACCACATGGTCTTCAACTGGAACGGCAAAATGCTGACAGGGATTGACTATTACGACGAAGGAGAGTACGGCTGGTCGGACAACTTCGACACCCCCAAGAGTGTCGAGACCATTGACCCCAACAACATCATCCAATCACAAACCAATTCCGACTTGAGCTACTCAAACAGCACTTACACCTATACCTACAGAGGAAAACTTCCCGAAACCCGCACCGAAACCGTTCGGAATGGCGAGGATGTGATAAAGTACATTTATCATTACTACTATAAATAGAAGAACATAGAACAGAGAACAAATTCAGAATTCAAAAAACAGAAAAAAAAGTACAGACGCACGGCCGTGTGTCTCTTCTACAATCAACAATTCTTAACTTTTTCACTGATCACTTTTCACTAATATTTCTTAAAATCTTCATTTTTTTCACATTTTTACATTTATTTGTATATTTGCAGATTATAATTCCTATTTGAAACCTAATTTATTAACCACAAAATTATCCACTATGAAAAACATTAAATTTTTATTGATGCTTGTTATCGCAAGCGCATTGGTATTTGTAGGCTGCCAGAAAGAAGGCGCTTTCAAACCCGGAAAGAAAATTGACCACACCACCATTGCAGCCGACAATAGCGGTGAGTTGACCAACATGAAGTTCACCTGGAGCGGCAACCTGCTGGACAAGATTGAGTATTACTACAACGGCAGCTATGACTGGACCGCTGCATACTCTTACGACAGCAAAAAACGTGTAACCAAGATTGAGGATGTTCAGTATGGCGAAAAAGCAGAATTTACCTACGATGGTAGCAAACTCGTCAAAATGGTTTTCTACGAAGACAATGTCATTGGTTGTACCGCTACTTTGGAACATAAAGGCTCGAAAGTATCCAGAATCACCTATCAAGTTGCTGATGCAGGCAAAGCTGCCAAAGCAAGAATCAATCCTTTTGATATTTTGCCCGATGCAGAAGCTTCTGCTACCTTGATTAAGGAATGCGCTCAACTTATAAGCAACAATCTGACCAAAGCCGACTTGGTAATCTATGCCGATTTTACTTGGAAAGGCAACAATGTTGAAAAAATCGTTTTTGCCGCTCCTGCTTATCCCGGACAAGACATCACTCTTACTATGGAATATGACAACAAAGTTAACCCGATGCATGGTTTATTCACCATCTATTCTCCCATCTATTTGGAAGACAATTCGATATTTAACTACGGCAAGAACAATATTACGATGTATAACATCTCATCCGTTTCAAGATCCTCAAGCGTCCTGTACACCTATGCTTACGATGGCAGCTATCCTGCCAGCCGCAGCTACAACAACGACGGTGCTACTGTAACCGAACGTTACTACTACAAATAATCGTAGATAGTGCCTAAAAAAAAGAGGCTGCTTCGTTGAAGCAGCCTCTTTTTTTTAGACGTCATTCTCCGTATTCCAACAGATTCTTTACAATCCACGTTTGTTGTTCATCGTCGAGTTCAGTGTGCATGGGCAGCGAAAGAACGGTGGCGCACAGTTTCTCGGCCACGGGGAAGTCGCCTGCACGGAAGCCCAGGCCTGCAAAGGCCTTCTGCAAATGGAGCGGCACGGGGTAATAAATCATGGCGGGGATACCGGCGGCTTTCAGTCTTTCGATGAGAGCGGCACGGTCAACACCATCAGCCAGTTGCAGCGTATATTGGTGGAACACATGCGTGGTGAAAGGCGCGATGTGCGGTACGATCACCTTACCGCAGGCGGCGAGCAGCTCGTTGTAGCGAGCGGCGGCCTTCTGGCGGGCGGCGATATAGTCGTCGAGATATTTCAGTTTCACATCCAGAATAGCGGCCTGCAGCGTGTCGAGCCGTGAGTTGACGCCCACCATATCGTGATAATAGCGCGTGAACATGCCGTGGTTGACGATGCCGCGCAGCGTGTGGGCCAATTCATCGTCGTTGGTGAAGATAGCGCCGCCGTCGCCGTAACAGCCCAGATTCTTGGACGGGAAGAAGGAGGTGCAACCGATAGTGCCAATGGTGCCAGCTTTGCGCACCGAGCCGTCGCTGAAGCGGTACTCAGCACCAATAGCCTGACAGGCATCTTCCACAATGTGGAGGTTGTGCTTGGCAGCCAACGCCATCAGCGGTTCCATATCGCAGCACTGGCCGAACAGATGTACGGGCACGATAGCGCGCGTGCGGGGCGTAATGGCCGCCTCCACCTTGCTAATGTCAAGGTTGAAGGTGCGCGGGTCCACATCCACAAAGACAGGGGTCAGACGAAGCAGGGCAATCACTTCAGCCGTTGCGATGAAGGTGAATGGCGAGGTGATGACTTCATCGCCGGGCTGCAGACCCAGCGCCATCATCGACACTTGCAGGGCGTCGGTGCCGTTGCCGCAGGTAATCACATGGCGTACATTGAGATACGAAGCCAAGTGCTCTTCAAAAGCCTTCACAGCAGGCCCCTTCACAAAGGCGCACGAATCGATCACCGACTGCATCGCGGCATCAATCTCGGGTTTTATCTTCTCGTACTGACCTTTCAGGTCAACCATTTGGATTTTTTTCATGGATGCAAAAATTTTCTCCGCAAAAATATAAAAAAAGCAGAGACGGGGCGCGCCCCGTCTCTGCTAATATAAATCGTTAATTGTACATTCATTAGAATGCGTATCTAACACTGAGGCTCAGGTTCCAGTCGAAGTGGTTCCAACCGGGATCGTCAGTGAACAGGAGACCGTAGCCAGGACGGAAGTCCAATTGCAATGCCAAAGGAATGTTGAACTTATATTCCAAACCCATGATGGCATTCACACCAAACTTACCGATTTCTCTAACATCACGACGACCTACCCAGCGATCATCGATATATTTGTAAGGACCCCAGTTCCAGCCCAGCGAAACGCCGCCACCAATCAAACCATAGAGGCCGGCAACGAAGTGACCTTGGTACATCAAATTAGGATTCAGTTGCAAAGTGTAGAGGTCGATATTACTTACGTGCTCACCAGCAGTAACAATGAATGAATTACCCAAATCAACTGACAAAGCCAAGTGATCGGTGAAGAATGTTTTGTACGTAAAGCCATTAAACGAACCTACAACGCCACCAATACCGTGTTTGTAGGGAGCTTGTGCTTGCAGTTGGCCGAAAATCATAGCCACTGCCACCATCAATAATAAAACTTTCTTTTTCATAATCAATGATTTAAGTTAATAATATTATTTTGATGCAAAAATACAAAAAAAAACATCGTTAATTTCAAACTCGGTGTGAAAATCGGAAAATTACACTAAGAGATTCCTTCACACGTAGAGCAGCTGAAGGGAACCTTACAGGCCACATTTTACATATTCTACACAAATTTCTTCCAAATTTTTAACATAAAATCGAGTTAGACGAATAAACACATACAGGTATAATCGCACAAAACAGCCATCTGTAGCGGGAATGCGCAAAAAAAAATTTTTTTTTCAGTCAATACATAATCTTATATTTTTTGTCGTATATTTGCAGCGAATCCCCCTTAGGTGGAATATACTAAGGCTCGCCCACTCCCAATAAGTGGGCTTATTTTTTGGAATCATGCTGGAGAAACAGAGGGTGATAGTTTATGTAGATGGTTTCAATTTCTATTACGGATTGAAAAAGAACCACAAATGGCGACGCTACTACTGGCTTGACATGGTGAAATTCTTTGAATTATTCATGAAACAAGACCAAGAGCTAGTGTGCGTAAAATACTTTTCAGCCAGACCAGACAACATTGATAAGGCATTGAGGCAAAATG
>JAEEGG010016607.1_pt1 | contig 15270 bp, 14 predicted proteins | sample 9134161 | NCBI WGS metagenome assembly JAEEGG01 (sample SAMN16246543, study PRJNA631951) | gut metagenome | biome: gut microbiome; feature: rumen; material: CR-attached | host: Bos | place: Iran: Karaj | collected 2018-10
CCGTTTGAGATCTCTGAAAGGATACTGTCAATGCAGCTGATCAGTATAGCTTTGTTGCTTTCGCTATCTGACTGTCCTTTTTTCATTATACCACCTCTCTCATTATGTAATGGCGGGATTGTTATGCAATCCTGCCGGGTCGGTGCATCCGGCAAGGTGATCGAGTCTTGCCGCAATACGTTTTTGTTTCCCGCGGTATTGAGAGCATAGCATAGGATTACCCCGAAGTCAAGCGGTAAATTCGCCTCAAATCCAGTGTTTACAAGGCTTTCAAGAGTTGTCAGACAATAAAGGTCATACTGTTTTTTAAGACACGTCTTTAAAAATTTTTTTGACGCTGTGAAGATTTTATACATGTCGTTATTTTTACAAAAAAGGCTTTCGGGCAAATTGTACATTTTTAAGAAAATATTTGGTATTTTATTTAAAAATATCTGATGGGGCTCGGGGACTGGGTCGAGGGGACATTTCAGCCTTAATCTCCGGGTCATGATACCACTGTCAGCGAGTCCGGCTCGACGTGGCATCTGAGAAACAGTATCCTGACACCTGCCTTCTTTGCCCCGATCAGTTCCCTGATATGTTTCAACCCTCGTTCCGTGGGAGCGTCCGGGAAATATCCCACGCCCTTCCTTTCCAGCGTGCAGCCCTTGACCTCCATCAGATACTTTTGAGGTCCACGTTCCATGAATAAATCAATGCCCGTCAATTTCCACCTCTGCAATGAATCTGTTCGGCCGGCTTATGAATTCTGCTTTTGTTAAATTATGGATTCGAGCAAGAGAAAGCATTCCTCCGCGATCTCATAGATGGAGGCACCCGCAGCATATCTGCTGCATATCAGCGCTTTTACAAAACGAATGATAGCAGACCAAACGCCAACCGCATATAGAAAGAACTGTTATAACAAAACTTTGCCCATGGGCTTAAAACCTGTTTTTATTCCTCGCAACATCTGTGGTAAGCGGTGTTCAGCCTTCTTCAGACCGTCACCATTCCTATGATGTTCTTTCCGTCTCATCCTTATACGTAGTCCCTAATTCCTCTGAGCCATACCTTCATTATCAGCCTATGGGGAAGAAGCTTGCTCAACAAATGCTCATACTTGACGAAAAATGTGCAAACGGACATATCCTTACCCCGGGCAGAGTCGCGAAGTGCCTGCAGAACGACCCGGTCGGGCGAAACAAGTCCCGGAAATTTTACAGTTTTTCCTTTGTATTCCTTCTGCAGCATGTCCGTATCGATCCAGCCCGGACAAACTGCAGTACAGGTTATGCCCTTTCCCTTCAGTTCCACGTTGAGAGCCCGGGTGTAGGAGCGCACAAATGCCTTGCCTGCGGCATAAAGATTTATGTACGGCACAGGCTGGAAGGATGAGGCGGAAGATATGTTCAGGATGCGCGATCCCTGCGTCATAAAGGGAATGGCATGATTGCAAAGCAGACACACCGCCGTGCAGTTTATATCGATCTCTTTTTCAATATCATCGTCGTCAAACTCGGTAGATCCGCCCATTTTTCCTATGCCCGCGTTGTTTACCAGCAGCCGGATGTCAGGTTTCTCCTCTTCCATAAGCCCGAACAGCTTTGAAAGCTCATCCTTTTCGCTCAGGTTACACCTAATCGGGCGAACCTTATCGCCGAACTTTGCCTTAAGCTCTCCCAGCTTTTTTTCATTTCTTGCCACCGCCCAGATCTCGTCAATGTCCTCTTTGCAGATCTCTCTTACGAACTCCTGTCCAAGTCCGCCCGTTGCACCTGTTACTATTGCGGTCTTCATAACACATCCGCCTCCATATGCGATAGTTTTTGTGATAATTATTCTTGGTTAAACCGTGGCCTGCGCAGGTACTCACACTATGTCCGAAACCTTACAGGTCGCTGCCGTGATCAGGTCCTTGGGTGAGATCTCGATCTGGAAGCCCACCTTTCCCGCACTTACATATATATGATCAAACTCCGTCGCCGTCTCGTGTATAAACGTCGGGAACTGCTTCTTCATCCCGATGGGCGAGCAGCCGCCGTGCACATATCCCGTAAGCGGCAGCAGATCCTTTTGCTTTATCATGCTTACCGACTTTTCCCCGGAAGCCTGAGCCGCCTTTTTAAGATCCAGCTCCTTGGCCACGGGAACCACAAAAACGTAGTAGGCGCCGGATTTCCCCTGAGTTACCAAGGTTTTAAAGACCTTATCCGGCTCCTCTCCCAGTATTCCCGCTATGTCCTCCCCGGTCAATGTGGGATCCTGCTCGTAGGTATGGCTTGTATATGCTATCCTCTTCCCGTCCAGAACGCGCATGACATTTGTTTTTTCTTCTTTTTTCATTTCAACCTCCGCAAAGGCTCATTTCTTCCCTTCCAGCATGGCATACACACAGGTATCCTTCTCCTCAATTTCCCCTCATCGACAGTCTGATTTATAACACACAGTAAGCTACAGGTGTTAAAGAATAAACTCCACAACCACTCCTGCCAAAACACATCGGGATTTCAAAATCCTTGATTTCCGATGCGCATTTTTCCTTCTTGCTTTCCTAAAACACATCGGGATTTCAAAAAACCTGATTTCCGATGTACTTTTCTCCTTCTTGCTTCCAAAAAACGCATCGGGATTTCAAAAAACCTGATTTCCGATGTACTTTTCTCCTTCTTGCTTCCAAAAAACACATCGGGATTTCAAAAAACCCGATTTCCGATGCACTTTTTTCCTTCTTGCTTCCAAAAAACACATCGGGATTTCAAAATCCTTGATTTCCGATGTTTTCCCTGCGTTCGAGAAGCACGCAGGTCTCCACATGCATACTATGGCAGAACTGGTCCACGGCGCAGGCCTTTTGGAGGGTGTAGCCGCGGGAGGCGAGATACTTCACGTCCCGGCCCAGGGTGGCGGGATCGCAGGAAACATATACGATGCGGGAAGGTGACATCTTTACTACGGTGTCCAGAAGCTTCTCATCGCAGCCCTTGCGAGGCGGGTCAACAACGACCACATCGCACTTTTCAGCATCAGTTAAATCACGATTTAACCGAGGAAGTGCATCCTCGGCTGCACCGCAAAAGAACTCCGCATTGGTAATATTATTGATGCGGGCATTTTCTTTGGCATTTTCTATAGCCTGGGGAACGATCTCCACTCCGTATATTTTTTTTGCCTTTCTGGCAAGAAAGAGAGAAATGGTACCTATACCGCAGTAAAGATCCCAGACCGTCTCTTTCCCTGAGAGATCCGCATATTCCAGCGCCTTATCGTATAGTTTTCTCGTCTGTACGGGATTAACCTGATAAAAAGACAAAGGTGAGATCCTGAAGATAACATCTCCGATCATATCATTTATATACAGAGGGCCGTATACGGGATACAGTTTATCCCCAAGGATCACGTTTGTGTTTTTGGTATTTACATTTATGCACAGGGATACGAATTTAAAGCCCAGCTTAACAGCGTCCTCAGATATACTCTTTACAAGGGTTTGAGCCATTTCCGAGCCGGCCTTCCACTTATTAAGTTCCTTGCCTTTGGCATTGATCACAAGACAGACCATCACCTCTCCGGTGGAAAATCCCGTCCTGATCAGACAATGTCTCAGCTCACCTTTTCCCACAATTTCGTCGTAGGGTGTAATGTTAAATCTTGATATAACCTCCCTTAAATCCTTTAAAACAGCGGCACAGAGAGGTTTTTCTATTTCGCAGGCATCATTCTCTATTATGTTGTGGGAATGGTAGGCATAAAAGCCTATCCTGGGATTTCCGTCCCTGTCGATGCCTACCGGATACTGGGCCTTATTGCGATAATGCCAGGGTTCTTCCATCCCGATGATACCTTCAAAGCAACCTTCCAGGCTCTCGGGATCGACGCCGCCGATCCTGGTCAGGCAATCAAACACTTTCTTTTTCTTTATCTCCAGCTGTTTTTCATAGGACAGCTGCTGGATCTGGCAGCCTCCGCAACGGGAAGCCACAGGGCATCTGGGTTCCACTCTGTCGGGGGAGGAGGTCAGGATCTTTTCGATCTTAGCATAGCCTAGATTCTTTTTCACCTTAAGGACATGTGCCTCTACCACATCTCCGGGCACACCACCCTTTACAAACAAAGTGAAGCCATCGACTTTGCCGATGCCTTCACCTTCTGTTCCAAAATCTGTTATATTAACCTTTACAATCTCATTCTTATTCATATTTTCCTGTTTTTCTCACATTGGATTCAAAATTCCTCTGGAAGCCCAGCCAGCCTTCATCGCTCTGAGCCGTGTCGAAAAGCTCGCCCAGTGCCTCCATCTTGGCGTCCATATCGTCCGCCATGCTGAGGGCGAGAGCTTCAGCTAAAGCCGGCTTCTTGGGTGATCCGTATTCCAGTTTTCCGTGATGAGCAAGGATGCAATGAAGTATCTCATTACGAAGCTTCTGAGGAAACCCTTCTATAAGGTCGATCTTCTTACCGACAAATTCCGCGCCCATGTAGATATGCCCCAGAAGTTGTCCTTCGTCAGTATAGTCATTTTCCGGAAGCCCGGAAAGTTCCTCAATTTTCCCGATATCATGGAGCATGGCCGATGTCAGCAATACATCCCTGTTTAGAATGGGATAATTATCTGCAAAAGCTATGCAATTTCTTGTAACGGAAAGGGTGTGTTCCAGGAGTCCCCCTCTGAAAGCATGATGTATCTGCTTGGCGGCAGTGTGCTCACTGAAAGCCTTTGCCACTGCCTTATCGTTTATAAACACGCTTTCCAGAAGAGTCTTAAGCCAGGAGGTCTTGATCGTGGAGATTATATCCATCAGTTCTCTGTACATGGTGCCCACGTTTTTGCCGGAAGAAGGCACATAATCTTCCGGATTGTACTCTCCTTCGTTGCATTTCCTGAGGCGGTTTATGATGACTTGAAGCCTTTGATTAAAGAGGTTTGTGTTACCTTCTATGTACACATAATCTCCGGAATCAAACTCAGATACCCCCTGATTATTGGTGTTCCAGATCTTTCCGTCCACCGTTCCTGTCTTGTCCCCAAGGGTAAGCGCAAAATAATCATCACCCGACTTTTTCTTGCCCACCTCTTTTTTTCTGCAAAGGTAGATCCCGCTGACGCAGTCTCCTTCGCGAATATCTTTGATATACTTCATAAAAAGCCTTTCTAAACTGTTATTTTTTATTGGGTTGATAAAATATATGCCTTATATTGCCCGACCCGGCATATACATACTCTGCCCTTTATTATTTGGCACCCAGGATCACATAGGCCGACATTTCCTTAAAACCTCCCGCATAGCTTCTTACATATGATACATTCAGAGCCTGGGTAGCAAAGGAAGAAGACAGCACGTCCATGAATTCCTCCATGTTGGACACACTCTGTCCGTTAATGGCGGTTATCACATCTCCTGCTCTGAGTCCGGCGGTGTAAGCCGGCGAAGCGGCCATGACCTGATTCAGGAAAATGCCGTATTCAACACTACCCTTATACTTTATTTTCCTGGGCAGGGCATTGGCAAGGATCCCGAAGTAAACGCCGTGTCCTCCGTTCAAAAGGATGTTAAGCTCATCCTCAAGGGCACAGAGGGTTATGAAGCAGGGTAAGGTGTCCTCGGCATCCGCCTTTATGGTATGGGTAAGTATCCCCAGAACCTTACCGTCCATGTTAAAAGCAAACCCGCTGGCGCCGGAGTAATTAAGCCAATCGGTGGTAAAGTAGCAGATTTCCGCGTCCTTTACCTCATAGTGGTTATTTCTTGAACTTATGAGTCCGAAAGAAAGCGAATCGGGATATCCGTTGGCACGCCCCAGTTCAAACACGGGGCTCCCCACCTTTATCTCCTCTTCTTCGCACATTACCGCGTATTGCATGCCCTCAAGCTTTTCCTGATCCAGTGAGGAAATGGCCACGCCTATTATAGCAAGCCCCAGATCCTTGTCATAGTTATAAATCTCGCCCGGATAGGCCTTTTCGTCCCCTTCAAAGGTCACTTCCACCGACGCTGAATCTTCTATGGAAAAGTAATCCGTAAGTATCAATATATCCACACCGTCCTGATTCAGGATCAAGCCGGTGGTATTCGTCCTTATCTCATATATATTACCAAGGAAATCCGTTCCCGTACTGATACCGTCTACAGAAGCAATGCTCCCTTTTACATCTTCGGTAACGCTCATGACCTCTTCCATGAATTTCACATAGGAATAAACCGGTTTTTCATCATCTCCATCCTTCTTGCCCGGATCCATTCCTTCTACGGGGGTAGGAGTGGGAGTAAGTTCTGCTGTCTGTGTGGTTTCAGCTCCCGGAGTTGGCACAGGAGTCTCCGTGACCGTTCCCGAAGGAGTAACATCAACACCGGGGGTAGCACTTGCTTCCGGTGTTATCACTGCAGTAACCTGAGGTGTTCCGGAAGGTTCCGGCGTAGTCTTTACTGCATGGGTTGGAGTTACGGCCACAGTAGGCGTAGGCGTCGCCAAAACTCTCGGGGTCAGTGTAGCACGGCTTACTATCGGCGTGGCAGAGGGCTTGGGCAATGGTGTGGGGGTCTTATCCTTATAGACATATACCGTCTCTCTGTAAACAGGTATCTCTATCCCCAATATTTCCACCAATGCATCCCCGGAGACCAGGAAAAAGTATCTGGCAACAACGCCGAAGACGGTGGCACAAAGTATTACAAAAATGAAGGTGATAAGTCTCCTGAACCACTTCTTTTTGCGTTTACTTACTATCTTCTCGGTAATAAACTGCTGCTCTTCCGAGGTAGTATTGTCTGTATTTTTGCTATTTTCATCAAATTCGGTGAACTCTGACATGTTCCCTCGCTTTCTGCCTATTCGGCAGATTTCAAAGTGAAGATGAATTCCGTCCCCACGCCTTCGGTACTCACTACCGAAATATTCTGATCGTGGGCCTTAATGATCTCCTTAACTATGGAAAGTCCAAGACCGGAGCCTTTCTTGTCGCGGCCGCGGGAGGCATCGCTCTTGTAGAATCTCTCCCAGACCTTATTTATGGACTCCTTGGGTATACCAACACCGTAATCCTTTACGGTCACATACACCTTGTGTCCCTTTTCTTCCGTGGTTATCTTAATGCTGGAATCCGAATTGGAAAACTTGACCGCGTTATCCAAAAGGTTATAAATGACCTGCTGGATCCTTCCCTCATCGGCCTCTACAAAAGTTTCCTTTTGAGAAAAGACCAGATTTAAAACCAGTTTTTTCTTTTTAAAGGTTCCTTCAAAGGTCAGAGCGATCTGCCTTATCATCTTGTTTATATCAAACACTGACAGGCTGAGCATAAGCCCGTTATCATCTATGTTGTTAAGCTGAAGAAGGTTGGACGTGAGCTTTGTCAACCTGTCCGTTTCATACAAAAGAATATCAAAATACTTTTCCTGATCCGCTGTCTCTATAGTACCGTCTTTCATAGCTTCCAGATAGCCTCTGATGGATGTTAAAGGCGACCTGAAATCATGGGATACATTGGACAGGAACTTTCTTTGTACCTCATCGGAGTTGTTAAGCTTGTCACCCATGTATCGGATACTGCCTCCCAGCTCCGCCAGTTCCTTGGGATAGCTCACCTTAAACTCACCCCTGAAATTGTTTTCCATATATTCCTTTGTCTGCTTTGTCAGCTTGGTCACCGGATGTACGGAATAGAAATACAGGAGTACAAAAGCAGCTGCCAAAAAGGGAATAAAGATCAGATAGCATATATTTACGAAATCCGAATAGTAAACTCCCTCCGCATATATGGAGCTCATGGTGGTCATAACGCAAAGATAGCCCGAAACCGTGTAATTGTACATAATGGGTACGGACACACACAGCATGGGATCAGGTATATACTTCGGAACAACAAAATCTTTCTCGGCGTTATCCGCCATAAGCTGAGGAGCAGAAGTCCCCAGGGCCACATAAATGGCATTCTGCTTTCTGTTGGTGGTGGTATCGGCCACGACCAGTCCGTTTTTTGAAAGCATCAGTATACGGGTATCGGTCATCTCCGCCGCTATATTCAGGGTGGAGACCACCTCTTCCTGCGCCCAGGTGGAAACATAATATTCGGAAAGATATTTGTTGATTATATCATTTGCTTCAGTATATAGCTCCGCTGTCTTGGATTCCACCAGTTTCTTTTCGGTGAAATCCAACCCTACTGTGTTTAACAGGATCATCATCAGAACCACGAGAGTGATCAATATTAAACTGTATTTCAGCAAAACGGAAGCTTGTCTCATTAATCAACCTCGAATTTATAACCAACTCCCCAAACCGTGGAAAGTTTCCAATTGCTGCCATCCTTGATCTTTTCTCTGAGACGTTTAACATGAACATCCACTGTTCTTGTGTCTCCGGGATATTCGTATCCCCAGATCTTATCCAACAATTGCTCTCTGGTAAATACTCTGTTGGGATTCGCCGCAAGGTAATAGAGCAGTTCCAGTTCCTTGGGAGGCATCTCCAGCTTTTTCCCATTGTAGACCACTGTATAATTGGTGTGATTCACAGCCAGGCCGTCATATTGTACAAACTCACCCGCATCCGCATTGGGTGCGACATTGGCAGAAGCCGCCACGCCCTGACTGTTTCCCTCCTGGGAAAAACGTCTCAAGACTGCCTTGCATCTTGCAACCAACTCCTTTGAATCGAAGGGTTTCATGATATAATCATCGGCTCCCAGTTCCAGGCCCAGGACCTTGTCAAACACCTCGCCTTTAGCCGAAAGCATTATGATCGGTACATTAGAGGTCTTTCTTATCTCACGACACACTTCATATCCGTCAATGCCCGGAAGCATTATATCCAAAAGAATGAGGTTGGGATCAAAAGATCTGAACTTTTCCAATGCTTCTTCTCCGTCAGATGCGATCTCTGTGCTGTAGCATTCCTTTGTAAGATACAAAGTCACCAGTTCTGCTATGCTCTCATCATCATCGACCACAAGAATACGTTGTTTATCCGCCATAGTTGCCTCCTTTTACCGATCTTAAGATTATTTAAATGTTACTATCGTAACACCCATGTCTCCTTCGCCGAAGCCTCCGAGTCTGAACTCCTTGGCATACTTGTACTTCTTTAAGTACTTGTGTACCGCCTCTCTCAAAGCTCCGGTTCCTCTTCCGTGAACTATGGTGCACTTTTCCAGATGTGCCAGATAAGCATCGTCAAGATACTTTTCCAGCACAGGCATAGCTTCATCCACTCTCATCCCGATAAGGTTGACCTCGGGATGGATAGTCATGGACTTTGTGATGCCCGATCTTGCACTGTTCTTTTTATTTACAGGTTCCTTCGCCGCACGGGAAAGCCACTGTACATCCTTTTTGTTTAGTTTTGTCTGCATCATACCGGCTCTGACAGTCATCATCCCCTTTGCATCGGGGAGAGTGACCACGGTACCGTCCAGGTTGAGACTTAAGATCTTTACATTGTCTCCTACCGCAAACTCCACATTTTCGTTACTGTCGGCCTTTTTCTTGGGCTTAACCGCAAGAGCCGCAGAGCTTGATCCCATCTTGTCTCTTAAAGCCGTTCTTTCTCTCTCCATGTCTGCCATGGAAAAATCCGCTCCCAGCTTATTAAGACGCTTTATCGCCTCGTCTGCATATTCTTTCGCTTCGGATATGACTTCTCTGGCCTCTTCGTGAGCTTCCCTTAAGACTTTGTCTCTGGCAGCTTCCAGCTTCTCATTCTTTTCTTCGTATCTCTTTTTAAGCGCTTCCGCATCTTCTAAAGCCTTTTGAGTCCGTTCCTCATCCTGCTCCATCTTCATGCGTCTGGTATCCAGGTCACTGATAACGTCTTCAAAACTCTTGTCCTTGGTGCCTATAAAACTGCCGGCCATATCTATGATCTCATCGGACAGCCCCAGTTTTCTGGAGATCTCGAAAGCGTTTGATTTACCGGGGATACCGATCAAGAGCCTATAAGTGGGCCTTAAGGTCGCCACGTCAAATTCACAGCAGGCATTTGATACCCCGGGAGTCGTAAGAGCATATATCTTAAGCTCCGCATAGTGGGTGGTAGCCACTGTACGAATGTTTTTCCTGTGTAGCGTGGCAAGTACTGCCTGAGCCAGAGCTGCCCCTTCCGTGGGATCCGTTCCTGCTCCCAGCTCGTCAAAAAGGCACAGGGAATGCTTGTCTGCTTCCTTAAGGATCCTCACGATATTGGTCATATGAGATGAAAATGTAGACAGAGACTGCTCTATGGACTGTTCGTCACCGATATCCGCAAACACATCATTAAAAACGCCCAGTTTACTTCCGTCCTGAGCAGGGATATGCAGTCCTGCCTGTCCCATGAGAGTAAAAAGTCCCACGGTCTTAAGAGTAACAGTCTTACCTCCGGTATTCGGTCCTGTGACTATCAGCATAGTGAAGTTTCCGCCCACATATACATCTATGGGGACCACCTTTTTTGCATCTATAAGAGGATGGCGTCCCTTTCTTATGGAGATATATCCGTTCCCGTTAAACTCGGGTTCCGTTGCCTTCATCTGCTTTGCAAGAGAACCCTTGGCAAAGATAAAATCCAGTTCTGTAAGGGTATCTATATTGTACTTAAGAGCTTCCGTGTACTGTCCTGCGTAAGCCGAGAGTTCAGCCAGGATCTTTTCTATCTCCTTGGCTTCCTTAAGAGAAAGCTCCGTCAGGTCATTATTGAGTTTTACCACCACCGCGGGCTCGATGAAGATCGTGGATCCCTTAGCGGACTGGTCATGCACAAAGCCGTCGAACTGCTGCTTATATTCTGATTTAACAGGCAGGCAATAACGTCCGTTTCTCATGGTAACTATATTGTCCTGCAGTTTGTCTTTGTTGTCTGCGCTGTTTACTATCTTATTAAGCTGTTCGCGGATCCTGTCATTGATCACCGCCATCTGACGGCGGATCCTCTGTAATTCCGGACTTGCATCGTCCGCGATTTCCTCTTCGGAAATTATGCATCTTTTGATCTCATTGTTCAGAGGAGAAATGGGTTCAAGGAGGGAAAATTTCTCAGAAAGGGAATCCTGTACATCATCCTCGTCCCCGCTGTATCCATAGCTCTTAACTCTTAGGGTGGCCGTAAGCACGGAACTGATCTTTAACAGCTCTGATGCCAGAAGTGAGGACTGTACTTCAAGAAGTTTTATGTCCCCTCTGATATCCGGAACGCCGTTAAAATTCAGGCTTCCCTTTTTGTATATCCTGTTTAGGGCATCCTCCGTTTCCTTCTGGGCCGCTTTGATCTTTTCCGGATCCGTGTCGGGAAGCAGTTCAAGGGCTTTCTTCCTTCCGCCTTCCGAACCGCAGAGTCCGGAGAGCATTTCTATTATTTTGTTATATTCAAGTATCTTTATTGTTCTTTCGTTCAAAACTCAATCCTTTTTTATATCACTCCACTTGTGTCTGTGAAGTTCTCCGCACATGTTCATGCCCTCAAAATCGTTCTGTCTCAGTGCTTCATAGAGGAGGACAGCAACGGAATTTGCCAGATTCAGAGAACGTATTTCCCCTATCATGGGTATCCTTACACAGGTATCGGGGGAGGACATGAGTATCTCTTCCGGTATTCCTGCGCTTTCCTTGCCGAACATGATAAAAGCATCCTTTTCATAGTGAGTGTCAGTATATAAGTGTTGGCCCTTTGTGGTCGCCATGTATACCTTGGGATTACCGTTCTTTTCGTTAAAGTCCTCCCAGCTGTCATACACATGGAGATCCAGGGATTTCCAATAATCCATGCCTGCGCGTCGCACAGCCTTGTCCGAAATGTCAAAACCCAGGGGGCGGATCAAATGTAACGCCGTTCCCGTAGCAACGCAGGTACGCCCGATATTTCCTGTATTTGCAGGTATCTCGGGCTCAAGCAAAACTATATTCATTTCTTTTCCAGTCCTTTTACAAAAATCTCAATCCTGTCAAGAGCCCTCTTAAGGTTCTCAAGAGAGTACGCATAGGAGATACGAAGGAAGCCTTCGCCGCAATCGCCGAAAGCATTTCCCGGTACACAAGCCACCCTCTGTTCCTTAAGAAGTCTTGTGGCAAACTCATCCGATGTAAGTCCGAACTGCTTTACGCAGGGAAATACATAGAAAGCGCCTTCAGGCTCAAAGGTGTGGAGTCCCATATCATTAAGTCTTGCAACCAGGTATCTTCTTCTTTCATCATAGGCCTCACGCATCCTGTCCACATCTTCATCCCCGTTTCTTAAGGCTTCGATGGCAGCACACTGGCTGGTGGTGGGAGCGCACATGATGGCAAACTGATGTATCTTCGTCATCTGCTTTATGATCTCTTCCGGTCCGCAGGCATAGCCCAGTCTCCATCCGGTCATGGCATAGGATTTGGAAAAACCGTTGATCACAATGGTCCTCTCCCTCATTCCCGGAAATTCTGCTATGGAAACATGGTTATGTCCGTAGGTGAGTTCGGAATAGATCTCATCGGAAATAACAAACAGATCCTTTTCCACAACCACCTTGGCAATATCCTCCAGGTCCTCACGGGTCATTATGCCGCCTGTGGGGTTATTGGGAAAAGGCATGATGAGTATCTTAGTTTTTGGTGTTATGGCATCCAGCAGTTCCTGTTTGGTAAGCTTAAACTTATTTTCTTCTTTAAGATTGATAGTAACCGGAACACCGTCTGCAAGCCTGATGCAGGGCACATAGGAAACATAGCTGGGTTCGGGCACCAGCACTTCGTCGCCTTCGTCTATCATTGCACGAAGAGCACCGTCTATGGCTTCGCTGCCGCCTATGGTTACCAATGTTTCTTTTTTATAGTCATAATGCAGGTTATATCTTCTTGCAAGATAAGCCGTGATCTCCTGTCTAAGCTCTATAAGGCCGGCATTGGAGGTGTAAAAGGTCTTACCTCTCTCCAGTGCATATATGCCCTCTTCTCTAATGTGCCAGGGCGTTTCAAAATCGGGTTCGCCCACGCCCAATGAAATTGCATCCGGGATCTCGCTCACGATATCAAAGAACTTTCTGATACCCGAGGGCTTTATCCCGGTAACCTTTTTATTTAACGGATCTCTCATTTTTTTATCCCCTTATTCTGATTTCACGCCCATCAGGGTGTGATCAACATACGCTCGTCATCGTGAACCTCGCCCACCAAAGGCATTCCGTTCTGCTTGTACTTTTTAAGAACGAAGTTGGTGGAAGTGCTGAGTATGGCTTCCAGAGGCGCCAGCTTGTCGGAAACAAAGGCCGCTATCTCTCTCATGGACTTTCCCTCGATGATGATGGCCAGGTCATAGCCTCCCGAAACAAGATAAACCGCCGCCACTTCGTCAAAACGGTATATCCTTTCCGCGATCTTATCGAAACCGCGGCCTCTCTGAGGTGTTACCTTTACTTCGATTATGGCTGTTACCTTTTCTGTTTCCGTAGCATCCCAATTTATGAGCGTGGGATATCCGCAGATTATATTTTCTTCTTCCATGGCTCTGATCTCTGCCTTAACCGCTTCTTCGGTTATGCCCAGCATAAGGCTCAGATCCTTTGTGGAAATCTTGGAATTCTTTTCAATTGCTCTTAAGATCTTGTCTCTCATAATATCTCTCCTTTTTCCCGAGATGGTCGAGAAAGCATATGCCTTCTCTACGGGATGTCATAATATGGGTCAAAGCGGTTGGGTTCCAAAAATCTCTTTTCTTCACCGTTTATTATCACCCTGTCCGCTGAATTATCTATAATGCCAATAACCTTGCCCAGCTCACGGTTTTCGGGGCTGTCCTCGACTATGGCCAGAAGCCCGCCGTCTCCCCTAAGCTGATAAGGAGAAACGTCCAGTATCTCACAGACTTCTATGGCCGACTGCCTGATCGGTATATCCTTAAGGTAAACGGAAGCTCCGGCTTTTTCTCTTTCCAAAAGCTCCCAGAGTGCGCCGAAAACGCCGCCTTCGGAAATATCATGCATGGCGACTGTGCCTCCGGTCTTTTCCGCCAGCCTTCGGGCCGCTTCAAAGGTACCTATATCGTTAAAGTCTCCTATGGCCTTATTAATATAATCCGCCGTAAGCCTCTGTTTAAGCCGGTCAAAGCACTTATCCGCAAGCATGGCACTTCCGGCATTTCCCGCATTTCCTGCCATGATCAGTATCCGGTCCCTGTCTTTTCCGGGAGACTTTAGATCATTTTCCTTTTCTCCCGTAACTGTAACGCTCACTGAAGCTTCACCGCCCACAAGGGTATTTCCGGTCACCAACGTCGTTCCGGTCTTTTCACAGGCTCGGGCAGCCTCGTCCACGATCCTTTTCACAAAGGCTTCTCCCGCCGCATCGGTGGTAATGACGGATAAAGAAACAACCAGTGCTCTGCCTCCCGCAGCGGCCATGGAATTTACCGCTCTTACAACAGCCAGCTCGCCGTTTCCTTTATCCTCTCCCGTGATCGCGGCAGAAGACATAAGAAACCTTTGGCCCTTTGCTTCAAAGCCTCCGGCGTCGGTCCCTATCCCCGCTCCCGATCTTTTATTGTGATCCGAAAGCCTATTTAAAACGCTTCTCTTAAGCGCACTTTCGGACAATTTACCTTTGTTCACTCTTGACAAACTCCCTCGGTTTTCCTAAACTTTAAAGCAATGAAGCAAGCATCGGAACCAGCATGGCAAGTACAAGAATGGCTACCAATATTCCCGATAATAGTTTTCTGTTTTTCCTGTTCATTATAATTCCTTTCATACCGAAAAAGAGGCACATATGCAACCTATAATACCTGTTTTCCTGGCTATAACGCTGATACTTATCTTTTTGGTGAATTATTACTCCTCCAGAAACAACCGTGATCGTAAAGCGAGAATGGATGCTTTCTGGGAAAGAGAATTAAAAGCAAACACTACTGCCAAAAAAGACATTTCAAATATTGATTTTATCACAATACCCGACTTTTTATCAAGTCCAACGGGCTCTGTTTCAGAAGAAATTAAGGATATTGAGAAAAGGATCTCAGATCTTAAAGAAAAAAAGATGGTCAATTTCTCCGGAAAGACCAATACAGACCTTAAACTGGAGTACGGAACAGCCAATTTCCCCACTCTCTCCGAGTGGGATGCCAACTACATAAAGCTGGTCCAGCTTATGTCAAAATACATAGATGCTCTGAAGAAAGAGGGCTACGACGAAAAAGCGGAGCAGATTTTGACTTTCGCAAGGGAAATTGCGCCGGAAGTCAACAGATTTAAAGAAAAATGAACCTTTGGGGACGGGGTTGGTGGCTCACTTTTTGACACCCGGGGACGGGGTTAGGGGTTCATTTTGGCGCTTTGCGCCGAAAAATGAACCC
>JAEEGG010016608.1_pt1 | contig 15269 bp, 10 predicted proteins | sample 9134161 | NCBI WGS metagenome assembly JAEEGG01 (sample SAMN16246543, study PRJNA631951) | gut metagenome | biome: gut microbiome; feature: rumen; material: CR-attached | host: Bos | place: Iran: Karaj | collected 2018-10
AAAGTAAGTACCACGCCGGGATAAAGACTAGGTAAGGCGAAACGCCGTTTTCTACGCTTGGGGTCAGCACCCACCACAACGCACACGGAACAATCGCGCCATAAGCTAGCGTTTTTCTGTAGCGGGGGATTTTTTGCGATTCCGGCGTTTTTTGGGAATTTGCAAATTGCTTTACGGATAAATAAACAAAGGCAATCGCAAAGAGGATGCCTAAAATTTCTATGCCGCTTGAAAAGCCCAAATTGACGGAGACGATGCAGAAGAATATCGTTTTGCAAATTTCACGGAAGTTCATCATAAGCTGACCTCCGTTTCGCGGGACGATTCAAAAATGCGTTCGAGACGTTTGGCGTTGACGGACAATACGTCATCGGAGACGATTTCTTTTAGTTCTTCTGTTGTCTTGAAATGTGAATCTAAAATGACTTGCTTATGCACTAGCGGGTCTTCGGTTGCATAAAGCCCTACGCGAAGCACGGGGCCAAGCGGGCGTGCCGCGGGCGACCAAAGTTTTTGAGCGTTTGCAGTCTTCGACATTCGAAGCGACGTGGGCGGGATTCGAGCAAGCGATTCCAAGAAGCTTTCGCCGCCATCGCCTTGGACTAGTGAAATTTCATCATCGCCAATGAAAAAGCGGCCCAAAGCATGGCGTTCCAAAAGCCACAAGCCCACACCAGCCGCCAAGCGGATGAGCATTTCGACCGACGATTTTTCACGCAGGTTTCGTGCGGCAGAGTCCAAGACGAGAATCGCCCCCGCACCGCGTTCTGTTTCGAACTCTTTCGTAAATGGGCGACCGTAGCGGGCAAATGCCTTATGGTGCAAGTCCCGCAGGGAATCGCCTTCGCGGTATTCACGCACGCCTACAAAATCCATTCCCCGCGTAAGGCTTGGCATAAGGAGCGGTGCGAATACTATGCCGCTTGCCCCCGATGTCAAAAATGGAAATGATCCTAGATGCAGCGGAAGCGGGAATACGAGCAATTCCGCAGTTCCTGAATTTGATGCAAAACGCAAAGCTCCATTGATTTCTGGAATAATGACGGACACTTTAGGGATTGTAAACGCTCCGCGTTTTTTTGTTTTGATTTTGCACGAAATTTCGGCAGTTTCACCTGCCGCAAGCGATATGAGGCTTGATTCTTCGCATGAAAGCGTCGTGTCCATGCGGAAGCAACCGAGCGAGGCTGCGTTTAATTTATCAATAGCCGTTAAATGCAAACTGACAACTGATGTTTCTCCTTCATAAACGTTTCGGACTGTAATGTTGTCCGTCTTGAACTTGCTCTTTCGTGCTGTCATGAATAGGCTTGGCACAAGGGCTAGAATGTACATGAAGTCGAGGCCGCAAAATACCCACGCCGCCCAAAAGCCGGGCACGGCACCCGCGAACATCGAGAACAGCAAAAGTGCCGCAACCGCATGCCCCACCTGCGTAAAGCCTTCTTGCCAAAGGTAGTACAAACGCATCAAGAGTCCCTTGCGTTTGGGGCTCTGAGGAATGACGTGCAAGGGAATCAAGCGAGAGGCCACTTGTGGACTCGCATTTGATTCCCGCCGAGTCAAGCCTCGAAGAGGAATTGCGTTTATAAAGAAATGGAAAAGGGACATTTGGGCTATGGGGTATGGGGTCGCGCCAAAGGCGCTTTGGGGTTATGAGATTTTAGTGGTTAGTAATCGGGATGCGCGGACGATTATCACATCATTACTTCGGCACTTTCACCTGTTTCAGTATTCCCTCTAGAATTTGTCTTGAAGCTCCGGGCGTATTGCTGTCCTTGGCGAACACGCGGTGTTCCATGACGGGATAGAACACATGCTGGATATCATCGGGATTCACGAAATCGCGGCCAGCGACATACGCGCACGCTTGCGCCATCTTGATGAGGTTGATTCCTGCACGCGGGCTTGCCGCCAAACGAACCGCAGGATTTGTGCGTGTCGCTTGCACAAGCGATACGACATACGTTTCAAGCGATTCGTCGATGTGAATTTTGCGGACAACATTCCGAGCCGCAATAACTTCATCTGGAGTCGTCACCGCCTTGAGCGTGTCAAGCGGTCGCCCGTCGCGGTGGGCACGCAAAATGCCGAGTTCCGTTTCCGCTGTCGGATACCCTAGCGAAAGCCGCACCAGGAATCGGTCCATCTGCGCTTCGGGCAGCGGAAAAACGCCGTGAAATTCCACAGGGTTTTCCGTCGCAAGCACCATGAACAGTTTCGGTAGCGCATGGCGTTCGCCCTCCAGCGAGACTTGACGTTCTTCCATCGCTTCTAACAGTGCACTCTGCGTTCGCGGAGATGCTCGGTTAATTTCGTCCGCGAGCAAGACCTGCGTAAAGACCGGCCCTTTGCGAATTTCAAAGTCGCCCGTATTCGCCTTGAACACGGCACCGCCCGTGACATCTGCCGGGAGCAAGTCCGGCGTAAACTGGATTCGTGCAAAGTCAGCCCCGATTGCCGCTGCAAGGGCTTTTGCAATTGTCGTCTTGCCTGTTCCTGGAACATCTTCGATTAGCACGTGGCCATCTGCAAGGAGTGCCATCACAAGCATTTCAACTTGCTCCTGCTTCCCCAACAAGACATTATTTAAAGAATCAATAAGTTTTTCAATCATGTAAATAAATATATATAGTTATTGGTTCATCGTAGTTGGTTGTTGGCCAATGAATCGGGTTATGGGTTGCTCTAGACTCGTTTCTCACAACTCTCTTGCATCTTCTCTGATTTGGCTTTATTTCTCTCGTCTCTAGTCTCTAGTCTCTCGTCTAATTTCTAAATTTGCGCTCACTATGAGTGAAGACATTAAAGAAGAATCGAAAGAAAGAGTCAATCCGTTTTTAACGCCTGTCAAAATTATCGAGCCCAAGAACAAGCTCCCTGATTATACTTTCGACATGCTTCCCGAAGAGCAGAAGGCCATTCTCCGGGAGCACGGCTGGACTGAACTCATGCCCGTCCAGCGCAAGTCCATTCCTTACATGCTCGCCGCCCGCGATATGCTCGTGCAATCGAAGACCGGTTCGGGAAAGACCGGTGCATACGCGCTTCCGCTTTTGCAGGTCATCGTCCGTGACCATCCGTACCCGCAGGCGCTTATCCTTGTGCCGACGCGGGAACTCTGCATCCAGGTGCAAGAAGAATTTGAAAAACTCTCGAAAGGTACAGGCATCAAGTCCGTTGCGATTTTTGGCGGCGTGAACTACGAACCGCAAATCAAGGCGCTCCGCACAGGTGTCCATGTCATTGTCGCTACTCCGGGCCGCCTCATGGACCACATCCAGCGCGGCAATGTCGATTTGCTCTCCATCCGAGACCTCGTGCTTGACGAAGCCGACGAAATGCTTTCGATGGGATTCTACCCCGACATGCAGAAAATCCGCAAGTACTTGCCGAAGGCCATCTCTTGCACGATGTACAGTGCGACGATTCCGCAGACGGTCAAGAGTCTTGCTCGCGAATTCCAGCGTCCGAGTGCCGAATTCCTTTCGCTCAGCTACGACAAGGTCATTGCAAACAACCTTGAACATCGCTATTACACTTGTGACGTGATGGAAAAGGATTCCATGACCATCAAGGTTCTGGAATACTACAATCCCGAAAGCTGCATGATTTTCTGCAACTACAAGCGCGACGTGAGCTACCTCGAACAAGTGCTTTCCGGTTACGGTTTTGAAGTCGGTGCCCTCAGTGGCGATGTGGCCCAGAGCCTCCGCGAAAAGACGCTCAACGCCTTCCGCGACAAGAAACTCAAGATTCTCATCTGCACCGATGTTGCCGCACGCGGCATCGACGTCGATCACGTGACGCACGTTCTCGTCTATGACCACCCCGCCGACCACGAAGTCTATGTGCATCGCAGCGGACGTACCGCACGTGCAGGCCGTAGCGGCCTCTGCATCTCGCTCATTACGCCGGTCGAAGAAATCGAACTCCGCCAGACGGCAGTCGATTTCGGCATCAACTTCATCAAGATGGATCCGCTTACAAACGAAGACATTGCGAAGAAGGTAAGCGAACGCACCCGAGTCCGCCTCGAAGAAGTCCGCAAGCACTTCGGTGGCCAGAAGGCAACGGAACGCATCAGCCGCATGCTCCCACTCGTAAAGGACCTTGCGAACGGCACCACCGACGACCAAATGCTGTTAGCGTACTTGTTAGATAAATTTGCATGGAAAAAGTAGGCAGTAAACAGTGGTTAGTAAACAGGAAAAATTCCTAACCACTAACCACCAACCACTAATCACTAAGAATTAACCTCAAAGCGAGCAACGCGAGCGACCTCAGACCCCAAAGCGCGAAGCGCGAGCTCAATCCCTAAAAATGGCTAAAATCAAAGTAAAATCCGCAAAAGAAATCGAATTGATCCGCGACGCCGGCGCTCTCGCTGCCGAAACGCTGATCCGCGCGGGAGAAATGTGCAAGCCCGGCGTCTCCACGCTCGAAATCGATGAATTCATCGGCGACTACACTCGCCAGCACAAGGGCATCTCCGCCTGTATGGGCTACCACGGCTATCCGCGCTACGCCTGCATCAGCCTCAACGAAGTTGTCTGCCACGGCATCCCGAACGCGAACACCATCCTCAAGGATGGCGACATCGTGAACATCGACATCACCACAATCCTCTCCGGCTACCACGGCGACACCTCCGCCATGTTCTGCGTCGGCAAGGTCTCTGACATCGCCCGCGAACTCGTCGATACCGCCAAGTTCTGCATGGAAGAAGGCATCCGCGCTGCAGGCGAACAAGGCGCTCACTGGAACGACATCGGCTGCGCCATCCAGGACATCGCCGACGAACACGGCTTCAGCGTCGTTGAAGACTACTGCGGACACGGCATCGGCCGTGGCTTCCACGAAGAACCGACCGTCTATCACTTCCGCAATTACGAACGCTGCCCGTTCATCGAAGTTGGCAACGTGTTCACCGTCGAACCGATGATTAACGTCGGACGTCCGGGCACAAAGACGCTCAGGGACGGCTGGACCGCCGTGACTCGCGACGGAAGCCTCAGCGCCCAGTGGGAACACACTGTAGTGAAGACAAAAGATGGCATCGATATTTTGACGCTGCCTAGATAGTCGAAAGAACGGGTTACGCCCTACAGATTAAAGACGAAAGAGATGTATAACGCCTCGCGCAAAAATGTGCGAGGTGTTATTTTTTCTTCAACTTGTTTGAACTACAGTTGTACTTAGCCTTGCTCTCACAAACTTTGTTTAAAACAAGCGTCTGATTAACATAGCATGACCGCTCGATTTCCAAAGCATTACGCAAGACATCCTCAAGATACTCATTTGCAGTCTTGTTTTCGCCAGCAGCCATTTTCCGTACAGACTCCTGCAAATCATAAGGAACCTGAACAGTCATATCCTTCATCGGCGTAATAAATAACGTTCCACCGACAGCCTCAGCCATTTTTAGCAACTGCTTATAAGACGGATTCGTTTTCAACGACGCAATGCGAGAGACTGCACTTTGCGTAGTCCCCATTTTATCCGCCACATCCTTTTGCGTCAAGCCCAAGGAGTCCTTCAAGAAATCAAAATCCGTCAAAAAATCGGACAAAGCCTCGTACACTTTCACGTACGAATCTAAGCCGTCATCCTCTTTTTCAAGCGAATCCATGTAATCTAAAATTTGATCACGTTTCATTGTATTTCAATATAGCATATACGCTATATTGAATCAAGGGCAAAAAAAGAGGACGATGCTTTCGCACCGCCCTAAATGTTTTCACAACGGAATAATCCTTATTGTGAATTGCTTTCAGATTATGGGTAGAATATAAACAATTATGACTTCTTGGTCAAGAGAAAAATTCAAAAAAAATCAATAAAAAATATTTTTTTGAAAATAATTGAAAAAATAATGGACTGTCACTTATTGACATTGAATAGAAATTATATTTAAAAGAATATACTTTGAGCAAAAAACAAAAAAATGCGGAATTTTGCATAAAAACGGCATTTTTTGCAAAAAAGAACGTATATTAAATGAGGTTAAATTAAAAATCCTTACATAGGAAAATTGTTTATGAAGAAAATCCTTGGTCTTGATTTGGGGACGAACAGCATTGGCTGGGCTGTGGTGAATGAAGCTGAAAAAGAAGGCGAAAAGTCTTCTATTGTAAAATTGGGAGTAAGAACCATCAATTACGACAATTTTGTCAGCACGGCAACAGGGAAAGAATCAAAAGATCCTGTTAAAGATTTTTCTGGAGGAAAGGGAATTTCCTGCAATGCCGGCAGAACGCAAAAGCGCAGCGCACGTAGAACCCTTCAACGCTACAAATTGCGTAGAGAGCATCTCATTCAAACTCTGAAGGAAAATCACCTTATAGATGATTCGACCTTTCTTTCCGAAAATGGCAACAGAACTACTTTTGAGACATATCGCTTAAGAGCCAAGGCTGCAAACGAAGAAATCTCGCTAGAGGAATTAGCCCGAGTGTTATTGATGATCAATAAAAAACGCGGGTACAAAAGTAGCCGCAAAGCAAAGAGCACAGAGGAAGGTTCTTTAATTGACGGAATGGAAATTGCTAGACAATTGTATGAAGACGATATAACTCCTGGGCAATATTCGTTGAAACTTCTGGAAGCAGGGAAGAAGCACCTGCCGGATTACTATCGTTCTGACTTGCAAAATGAATTTGAGAAGATTTGGAATTTTCAACAACAATTTTATCCTTTTTTAACAGACGAAATTAAGGAAGAACTAGAAAATAAAAACGCAAAAACGACTTGGGCGATATTCGTCAAAGCCTGTCAAAATGCTGGCAGTGCGATAGTTGGTGAAAAAAGAACCACAAAGGGATTCGACCAAAAAAAAGAAAATTATCAATGGCGAGCAAAAGCAACATCGTCTCAAGTCACATTAGAACAACTAGTAGTCATCCTTCAAGACATAAATGCACAAATCAATGCTTCTAGCGGCTACCTAGGAAACATCAGTGACCGCAGCAAAGAATTGTATTTCAACAATCTAACGGTCGGCCAATATCAAATGGGAAAATTGGTTGAAAATCCGAATTATAGCCTAAAGAATCAGGTTTTCTATCGTCAAGATTATCTTGATGAATTCGAAAGAATATGGGAAACTCAGGCAAAATTCCATAAGGAACTCTCTCCCGAACTCAAAAAGCTAATTCGCGATGGAGGTATTTCCCCGATAACCAAAACACACCGATGCGGAATTTTCTTCCAACGCCCGTTAAAGTCGCAAAAAGGACTTATTTCATTCTGCGAATTTGAAAGTAAACAAATAGACGTAGAAATAGACGGAAAGACAAAGAAAAAAATGGTCGGCTTGCGAGTATGCCCAAAATCATCGCCCTTATTCCAAGAATTTAAAATATGGCAAATAATAAACAACATTCAGGTAATTGCTGAAGATGGTCAAAAAGAATATTTAAGCCAAGAAGCGAAAGAAGCTTTATTTAATGAATTAAGTTACAAAGAAAGAATGTCCAAGCAGGATGTTCTTAAATTCCTATTCAAAAATCACAAGGAACTAGATTTAAACTTTGATAAAGTAGATGGTAATCATACTCAAGCCCAATTATTTAAAGCATACCAATCCATTATTGAGCAAAGCGGTCACGGAGAACACGATTTTTCAAAAATGTGTTCATCTGATGCTAAAAAGATGGTTGAAGAAATCTTTGATGGACTAGGATTTAATACAGGAATTCTATCATTTGATTCTTCTCTGGAAGGAGTTGCCTTTGAACAACAGCCTCTTTATAAACTATGGCATTTGCTCTATTCCTTTGAAGGAGATAAATCTAACTTAGGCAACGAGAGCTTAATTAATAAAATATCTACAGAATTTGGCTTTGACAAGGAATATGCATCCATTATCGCAAACATTTCATTTGAGCAAGATTATGGCAGTTTGAGTGCAAAAGCCATAAGAAAAATATTGCCTCATTTAAAAGACGGGAACGATTACAGTGTTGCATGCGAATATGCTGGATACAGACATTCGCAAAGGTCTCTGACCAAAGAGGAACTCGCTCGCAAAGTTCTCAAAGATCATCTTGAACTTTTACCACATAACAGCCTACGCAATCCTGTTGTTGAAAAAATATTGAATCAGATGGTTCATGTTGTAAATGGAATTATAGACGAGTACGGAAAACCCGATGAAATCCGTATTGAACTTGCTCGTGAGCTAAAAAAATCGTCGAAAGAACGCGTTGAAATGACCGAAAAGATCAACGAAAGTTCAAAACAACATGAAGAATATCGAGAAATTCTGCAAAAAGAACCTTTTAACTTAAGCTATATAAGCCGAAACGATATCGTTCGCTATAAGTTATATAAAGAACTAGAAACAAATGGATTCAAAACACTCTATTCCAACACGTACATTCCTCAAGAAGAGCTGTTCAGCAAAAAATTCGATATAGAGCACATTATACCTCAAGCAACGCTATTTGATGATTCTTTTTCTAATAAAACCATAGAAGCGCGTCAAGTAAACCTTGATAAAGGTAATATGACCGCTCGTGATTTCATTGCATCAAAATACGGTGATTCAGCCCTTGAAACTTACATAACCAACATTGAAAAATTATTTGAGAAAAAAGTTATCAGCAAAACAAAACGCGATAAACTTCTGATGACGGAATCACAAATTCCTAGCGGATTCATCAACCGCGATTTGAGGGATACTCAATATATCGCAAAGAAAGCGCGTGAAATGTTGGAAGATGTTGTCAAATTCGTCGTGCCTACTACAGGATCGGTAACGGACAGATTACGTGAAGACTGGCAATTAGTTGACACGATGCAAGAATTGAATTGGGACAAGTATAACAAACTTGGTTTAACCGAAATCATAAATGGCCGTGATGGGCAGAAAATTCGACGCATAAAAGATTGGACAAAACGTAACGATCATAGACATCACGCGATGGATGCACTTACAATCGCTTTCACAAAACGAAACTATATTCAGTATCTCAACAATCTGAACGCAAGAATTCAAAAAAACATTGACGAATTTATTGATTTGGATAATGTAGAAGTTGCAGATTTAAACAAAAAAGATCGTTCTGCGGCAATTTATGCTATTGAGCATAAAGAATTGTATCGCGACAATCATGGTAAATTAAGATTCAAATCGCCCATGCCTCTTAACGAATTCCGTGCAGAAGCCAAAAAACAACTTGAAAACATTTTAATTTCTATTAAGGCTAAAAATAAAGTTGTTACAAGAAATATCAATCGTGCAAAGAATTCCGTGGAAACAGAGATTATTGATAATAATGGAAACAAGAAGAAGATTAAAGGTCAGCTCACATTGACTCCACGAGGACAATTGCACTTAGAAACGATCTATGGAAAAAGAACTAAAATCACCCCTAAAATAGAGAAAATAAATGCATCTTTTGACATTGAAAAGATAAAAACTGTCACCTCGGCAAAATATCAAAACGCGTTGCTAAAAAGACTTGCAAATTTTGACAACGACCCTAAAAAAGCATTTACAGGAAAAAATGGACTTGACAAGAATCCAATATGGTTGAACGACTTGCACTCCGAATGCGTTCCCATAGCAGTAACGGTTAAGGTGAAAGAGGATGTTTACACCATTCGAAAAGAAGTTTCTCCTGATTTAAATGTTGACAAAGTTCTTGACAATCGAGTCAAAGAATTATTAGAAAAACGTCTAAAAGAATTCAACAATGACGCCAAGAAAGCCTTTTCAAATTTAGACGAAAACCCAATATGGTTTAATAGGGAAAAAGGGATTGCAATAAAGAGAGTAGCTATTTCTGGCGTAAGCAACGCAATTGCTTTGCATGGGAAAAACACATCTCAGCTTAATGATTTTGTAAATACCGGAAATAATCACCATGTTGCGATATATCGTAAGCCTTTGATAGACAAGAAAGGCGAGCAAATCGTAGAGAACGGTATTCTGCAATACGAAATTGATGAACGAATTGTTTCTTTCCATGAAGCGGTACAACGTGCAACGCATGGATTACCAATTATAGATAAGGAATTCAAAAAAGAGGAGGGTTGGGAATTTCTATTCTCTATGAAGCAAAATGAATTTTTTGTATTCTCACGATATGATAAAGATGGAAATAAGATATTTAATCCATTTGATTACGATGAATCTTGGTATAAAGACCCAAACAACTATGCCATTATAAGTCCAAATCTATTTAGAGTACAAAAATTTTCCAAAGTCAAAGCAAAAAACAGCTTTGTAAGAGAATATGTCTTTAGGCATCATTTAGAAACAACCATAACTAATACCAACGCAACGTTGAGAGGTATAACGTGGGAAAAATTTCAATCTTGCGACAAGTTAGGAACAATTCTTAAGGTTCGTGTAAACCATATTGGTCAAATCGTTTCTGTTGGAGAATACTAATGTAATATTATTCAAAAGAGGGGAAAATGATTAAGCGCACACTGTATTTTGGGAGTCAGGCTTATTTAAGCCTCAAGGACAACCAACTTGTCATCAAAAAGAGCGGAGGCGAAATCGTTACCGCTGCTATTGAAGATATCGCCTACATCGTCCTTGATTCTCCACAAATTACAGTGACCAACGCTCTGCTTGGAGCCTTGCTAGAGAATAATTGCGCTATCATCAACTGCGATAAGACTCACTTGCCGTCAGGATTGTTGCTTCCTCTTGCAGGAAACACTCTGCAAAGCGAAAGATTTCAGGCTCAAATTGAAGCGTCGCTTCCGCTAAAAAAACAACTATGGCAACAAACTGTCCAGCAAAAAATTTTGAATCAGGCTGCAGTTTTGCGTGGTTCTCATGACGCTGAAATTAGGAATATGACAGCATGGGCAAATTCCGTACGAAGTGGAGATGTCGATAATCGCGAGGCCGTTGCCGCAGCCTATTATTGGAAAGAAATGTTTCCCGACATTCCCGATTTCGTTCGTGACCGTAATGGGATGTCGCCAAACAACATGTTGAACTACGGCTATGCTATATTGCGTGGTGTGGTTGCAAGGGCGCTGGTTTCGAGTGGACTTTTGCCAACTTTGGGAATACACCACCATAATCGATACAACGCCTATTGTTTGGCAGATGACATTATGGAGCCGTACCGCCCTGTTGTAGATAAATTAGTCTTAGAAATTCTTACCGAAAAAGAAGAATATCCTACAGATCTTTCTACTGAAATAAAGGCAAAGCTTTTAAAAATTCCTGTACTTGATTGTGTTATTGATGGAAATAGAAGTCCTTTGATGAACGCTGTTTCAACAACAACCGCTTCGCTTGCCAAATGCTATTTAGGCACAACAAAGAAATTGCTCTATCCAGAGGTGTAGGATGGACCGATTTAGCGAGTACCGAATTATGTGGGTGATGTGTTTCTTCGATTTGCCGACAGAAACGAAAATTGAGCGGCAGAGGCACAGCGAATTTCGCAAAAATCTGTTAAAAGACGGATTTTCAAGATTCCAGTTATCCATATACATTCGGCATTGTGCTTCCGTAGAGAATGCGGAAGTTCATATCGCTCGCGTAAAGAGTTTTATGCCACCAGATGGTTCGGTAAGTATTCTCTGTATCACAGATAAGCAATTTGGAAAAATCCAGATTTTCTACGGTCGAAAAGAAAAACCAAAGCCGAAGTCAACGGGGCAATTAGAGCTTTTCCTATAAAAAATTGCTTAAAAACAAGAAAAAATCGGCTCATTGAAGCCGATTTTTTCTTTTCGCAATGTTACATCTAACTCGTTTATAGCTGTATAGTTACAACAAGTCAGTTGTTATTGCTCTATCGAAGATAGAAAATCTGAAAGCAATTCACAACTGTTGGGTGTCGAGGGGGGAGACAATGAAGGTTGTTATTGCTCTATCGAAGATAGAAAATCTGAAAGCAATTCACAACACCACGCTTGCAGTTTATCAACGTTCGCGTGTTGTTATTGCTCTATCGAAGATAGAAAATCTGAAAGCAATTCACAACTAAAAGTAGTGCCGTCCGTTTTACGAACAAGTTGTTATTGCTCTATCGAAGATAGAAAATCTGAAAGCAATTCACAACCAGCCCAGCGTCATTCATTCGCCCGTGCGTGTTGTTATTGCTCTATCGAAGATAGAAAATCTGAAAGCAATTCACAACTTTTTTCTTCTTGCGGTTCCACTCATCGACGTTGTTATTGCTCTATCGAAGATAGAAAATCTGAAAGCAATTCACAACTGTGACGTTGAATAATGGAAAGACAAGACGGTTGTTATTGCTCTATCGAAGATAGAAAATCTGAAAGCAATTCACAACTGCAAACACTGCTTTTTGACGGCTTGAATTGTTGTTATTGCTCTATCGAAGATAGAAAATCTGAAAGCAATTCACAACTATCGGAATCAATGCAATTTCTACAACTTTGTTGTTATTGCTCTATCGAAGATAGAAAATCTGAAAGCAATTCACAACTATTTAAAATAGCGGGATGGGTTTACAAGTGTTGTTATTGCTCTATCGAAGATAGAAAATCTGAAAGCAATTCACAACCAAAGGACTCTGACGGGAACGTCATCAAGAGTTGTTATTGCTCTATCGAAGATAGAAAATCTGAAAGCAATTCACAACAGGAACATCGACACATCTAAAAGAAGGATAGTTGTTATTGCTCTATCGAAGATAGAAAATCTGAAAGCAATTCACAACTCCCGCTCACTCTCCACGCCCACGAAGAAGTTGTTATTGCTCTATCGAAGATAGAAAATCTGAAAGCAATTCACAACTAATAGGTGGTCTTGAAGATGGCGTTATCCGTTGTTATTGCTCTATCGAAGATAGAAAATCTGAAAGCAATTCACAACTTATTGTTGGCGCCTTCTATGAGGTTGCGCGTTGTTATTGCTCTATCGAAGATAGAAAATCTGAAAGCAATTCACAACAGGTTGTTCATAATGTCTGTAATGGTGACTGTTGTTATTGCTCTATCGAAGATAGAAAATCTGAAAGCAATTCACAACTTGGAAGCTACGGCGCTTGGCTCCGTCCTTGTTGTTATTGCTCTATCGAAGATAGAAAATCTGAAAGCAATTCACAACTAAAAATATGTTTTTTGAGTATTTTTTGATGTTGTTATTGCTCTATCGAAGATAGAAAATCTGAAAGCAATTCACAACGTAAGCTTCGCCCGGAGCTTTTCACCGTCTGTTGTTATTGCTCTATCGAAGATAGAAAATCTGAAAGCAATTCACAACAACAACTGCACACGAACGGAGCGACCGTCCGTTGTTATTGCTCTATCGAAGATAGAAAATCTGAAAGCAATTCACAACTCAAGGCATTAAGCAGTTCTGGGGGTAACAGTTGTTATTGCTCTATCGAAGATAGAAAATCTGAAAGCAATTCACAACTTTCTCAATCTGATACGTTTAAAGATGGTCGTTGTTATTGCTCTATCGAAGATAGAAAATCTGAAAGCAATTCACAACTATCACCTTGACTTATGATGATGAGCACTTGTTGTTATTGCTCTATCGAAGATAGAAAATCTGAAAGCAATTCACAACGATGAGGCTTATCGGTGCGAATGTAATATAGTTGTTATTGCTCTATCGAAGATAGAAAATCTGAAAGCAATTCACAACATGGAAGACTCTACGCCGCTTGCTGTTATGGTTGTTATTGCTCTATCGAAGATAGAAAATCTGAAAGCAATTCACAACAATATCTATTATTACCATGAACAATTACCGGTTGTTATTGCTCTATCGAAGATAGAAAATCTGAAAGCAATTCACAACTTGTAACCTCCGATGACTGACGAGTTGGAGTTGTTATTGCTCTATCGAAGATAGAAAATCTGAAAGCAATTCACAACACTTCCATAGCAACGCATGCTTCAGCCCACGTTGTTATTGCTCTATCGAAGATAGAAAATCTGAAAGCAATTCACAACTTTTACGGTCTCCGTTTGTTTGGTTTATGGTTGTTATTGCTCTATCGAAGATAGAAAATCTGAAAGCAATTCACAACCTTCGTCTCCTGCTTCAATGCCGTCTGCGGTTGTTATTGCTCTATCGAAGATAGAAAATCTGAAAGCAATTCACAACGTCGCAAGGGCGGCATCGCCAAGGCCCGCAGTTGTTATTGCTCTATCGAAGATAGAAAATCTGAAAGCAATTCACAACCTTCGTCTCCTGCTTCAATGCCGTCTGCGGTTGTTATTGCTCTATCGAAGATAGAAAATCTGAAAGCAATTCACAACGATTCGCGAGTCATTGCACTCGAAACTGCTGTTGTTATTGCTCTATCGGAGATAGAAAATCTGAAAGCAATTCACAACTTAGCATAGATACTCCGTGTTAATCAAGAGTTGTTATTGCTCTATCGAAGATAGAAAATCTGAAAGCAATTCACAACTTTTATAATCATTGCTACGCGAACGCTTTTGTTGTTATTGCTCTATCGAAGATAGAAAATCTGAAAGCAATTCACAACGACGCTTTCGAGTTGGAGTCTACCAAGTCGGTTGTTATTGCACTAGTTAAACTAGAAAATTTGAGATCAATTTGCAAACTAGATAACTTAACAATGCCACTATTATAGGAACTGCGTTTAAATCTGTATGGATTCCCTCCCTTCGGTCGAGAATGACGGCAGGGCCGAGTGATGCAGAAACATGCTTACATGTTTCTATATCCGAGGCAAACAGTCATGCGTTGCGCAATGACAGGTTGAAAATGACCGTGGCTGCGACGCTCGCCTTTTGTGGTAGTCTCTCCCGGATTCTATTCCCCGACTCGGAGTCTGGAGCAATAAGAGTTGTTATTGCACAAATCAAATCACTAAAACTGAACCACCAACCACAAATCACAGACTGTTACTGGATCCTTCCTCCCTTTGGTCGTCTGGATGACCCCAAAAGATAGACGAAAGAGACGTAGAACGCCTCGTGCTGCGAAATACTCGAGGTGTTATTTCTTCATTTTCTGCAAAAAATTATATATTAGCAAAGAAATTTTCCACTAACCACTCAAACTCAACCACCAACCTCTTTAGATCCTTCGACTCCGCCCTTCGACGCGCTTCGCTTGCTCAGGGACCTTAATAAGGTTGGTGAGCTTGTCGAACCACGCTCAGGATGACACTTCCTACCACCAACCACTTCTCAACCCCTAATACCCAACCCCTATAACCTAACACCTAACCATGTCCTTCCTCAGCAACGCACGCGATAAAGCAATCCAATTATTCTTTCAGCGGAACGAATTCATCAGAAAGTTTGGCGAGATTCAGGATGTCGTTATC
>JAEEGG010016610.1_pt1 | contig 15269 bp, 16 predicted proteins | sample 9134161 | NCBI WGS metagenome assembly JAEEGG01 (sample SAMN16246543, study PRJNA631951) | gut metagenome | biome: gut microbiome; feature: rumen; material: CR-attached | host: Bos | place: Iran: Karaj | collected 2018-10
TGTATTCCGCAAGCTGTGCATCCATGGTGTCAACTCGCTCCATTAGCACCTTGTTGAGTCTCTTATACTCATTACCGTAACTCGAACGTATTTCGCCACGCCCTTGGTTTCCATTCTGATTCCAGTCAGCTGCTTTCACGAATATATTAGCTGACTTCCTTAGAACCTGCCTATTCCATGTGTATTCCAACTCAATAGGATAGGTCTTACTCTTGTCTATCGTCTTCGGAGTGCGGAGGCGATACTTACCCAACGGATAAAGTCTCTTTGGTCTTCCCATAATTACTATTTGTTTGTCTTATTATTCCTGAGGATGTGCAAAAGTACTAACTTTTAGACAAACAAACTCAGTTTTTAGAGTTAAAAGATGTAATTTAGGCAAACAAATAGTGTAGTTTTAGGTGGTAAAAAACAAGCGAGACAAACAAATAATATTTGCTTATCTCGCTGATTTTAAATTACTTAGATTAAAATCTAACGTTTAATACTCATCCTCGTTGAACAGGAAGTCTTCCTTGGTGGGATAGTCGGGCCAAATCTCCTCGATACTCTCGTAGATATCACCCTCGTCCTCAATCTCCTGTAAATTCTCCAACACTTCGAGGGGAGCGCCGGAGCGGATGGCATAATCTATCAGTTCGTCCTTGGTTGCGGGCCAGGGAGCGTCTTCCAATTTTGAAGCTAATTCTAGTGTCCAATACATAGTTTTTAAATATTAAGTTTTGAATTTGCCCGCAAAAGTAATATTTTTTTTCTTATTTACAAACGTTCTGCCATATTTTTTCTTCTATTCCTTGAAGAAAATTCAACTTTTTGGCCAAAACGAACAAATAATCGCTCAGACGGTTGACATATTGCTGCACTTCAGGTGACACAACAGCCTCTTCAGCAAGTGCCACGATGCAACGTTCGGCACGACGACAAACGGTGCGACAGACGTGGGCTTGGGCAGCCTCTCTGCAACCACCAGGTAGAATAAACCCTTGACGTTCGGGCAACTCGTGCATGATGGTGTCAACCTCCTGTTCCAACAGTTCTATCTCGCCCTCAGGCAGATGAGCGGAAGGGTATAGGGGTGTCTGCGACTGGTCGGTAGCCAGATTGGTGCATACGTTGAAGAGACAGGTCTGAATACGGATAATCATCTGGTATTCATGACTATCTACAGGCAATAGTGATGCCAGGAGTCCAAGTTGCGAGCTGAGTTCATCGACGGTGCCATAGGCCTCCAGACGGGCGCTTGCTTTCGATACGCGCTGGCCACCAACGAGTGAGGTCAGTCCCTTGTCGCCTGTGCGGGTGTATACTTTTGTTATCTTCATATAGGTTTGTGTTTAGAAATTGATGCGATAATGATGCTTGTAGCGCTGGACGTCAAAGAAGACGATGCCACAATAGTAGAGGTCGAAAGTGGTGCCAACACGTACGTCTTTCTCGATAGCATGCCAAGCGTTCCAGTCGCGATAGATACCCTCGACGATGATGACGGACTCTTGTTGGCAGTGGGTGTATAGTTGTTCCAGCTGTGCGCATCGCTCTATCTCGATATGAGCCAACTGAAGCGTTTCGTCGCCTAAGTCAGACAGGATGTGGGCTGAGCGACATCCCGCTTGGAACCAACGCTGATAGTCGTTCGTGAGAATGGTTGTTGGCTGGCGCCAGTTGGCGATGCGCAGATAGAGCTGTCCCAAGTGGCGTTGGAACCAGTCAGCCGTCTCTATCTCGTTGTAGGCATAATATGGGCTGTGCTCGTTGACCACCGTGCGTACAAAGTCGAAGTCGGTAGGTGACTGGATGCCGAAACCTTGGCACTTGTGGATGCGGCTCAGCCATACGAGCCAACGCTTTAGTGGGTTCATACGTTCAATACTCTATATAGGGTTCCAGTCGACGAATGACCTCGTCGGTAAAGTCCTTGTTGAGACGCAGCTCGTTGAGGCTCTTGATGTCGCCATGCAGTCGACGATAATCGGTGATGGCTTTAGCACGATAGAAGTTGATATACGGATGACGACGCAGTTGCTGTAGCGACAGTTTGTTGATATTCAGACGCTTGGGTTGTGCGTTGGCAATGACAAAGTACTGTTTGGCATCTTTGGGGAAGTCCTCGATTTCATCCAACTGGTCGACGCTGACATACCCACCCAGACGCTGCCCGTGACGGATGATCTCGCTGGCATAGTAGGAGCCGATGCCTGGCACTTTCCTTAGCTGCGTCGTATCTGCTGTATTCAACACCACATGCTCGTTCTCTTGTATCTTGACGGGATAGCGTAGGGTATCACGCTCTATAGGTTCTCGTTTACCAACAAGCGTCGAGGCTGGCAGATAGTCGCTGGAGATGCGGATATAGGGCTCCAGTTCGCGATACTGTTTGACCGTCAGACCATAAAGGCGGGCAAAGTCCTCCTTCTGACGATAGATACCCCCGTGAGCCCGATACTTATAGATGTTACGCACCTGCCAAGGTTGCAGACCAAGGCGCAACAATTGGGTGCTGTCTGCCGTATTGGGATCGAAAGGGAAGCGTTCCACTTTTCGCGACTCAGTGGCATAATACTGAACGAGACGCTTTGTGCGGGACTTCTTCTGATAACTTGAGATGCTGTCAGCAGCCATTTGTTGCGACTCGTCTTTATAGTCACCAAACTTCCAGAAGAACGCTGCAAAGGCCACAGCCAGCAGCAGGAGTGCGATAGCTATCTTACGGTCGTTGCGAATCATATAACACCTAACTGATGGAGGAATACAAGTATGATACAAAGCGGACAGACGTAACGCACAGCAAAAAGGAAGACGGGAAAGATGCGTTGTTCGTGCGTGCCCCAGTTGGTAAACTCGTCGTGAGCCACCTGACGCGGAATATACCAGCCCACAAACAGACAAGCCAGCAAAGCACCTGTGGGCAACATGAAGTTGGCTGTCAGCTGGTCGCAGAAATCCATCACGGAAACACCTAACAGTTTCAGTTCGTCCATTGCCCCTACGGATAGTGAACAAACCACACAGATAAGCGAGGCCACTACCGTCACTACCCATGCAGAACGACGACGCGGCAGATTCCATTCTTCCGTAAAGAAGGCTGTGCCAATCTCGTGCATCGAGATGGTAGAGGTCAGGGCGGCAAATACCAACAGGGCAAAGAACATGACACCGACCACATAGCCCACGACGGGCATAGCGGCAAAGGCTTGCTGGAATACGTTAGGCAGGGTAATGAAAATGAGCGACGGACCAGAGTCTGGACTGATGCCTACCGAAGCAGCAGCAGGGAATATCATCAAACCAGACAGGATGGCTATCATCGTATCGAGCAAGGCTATCTGTCCTGCCGAAGCTAACAGGTTGGTGTCGCGCGAAAAATAGCTGGCATAGGTGCAAAGACACGCAGTACCCAACGACAGCGAGAAGAATGCCTGTCCTAAGGCATCCAGCATCACGTTGCTGGACAACTTGCTGAAGTCGGGCTGAAACAGGAATCGTACCCCCTCCATAGCGCCAGGCAAGAGACAGGATGCAACCACCAATATCAACAGCAGGAGAAACAATATGGGCATGAGTGTTTTGGAGGCGCGTTCAATACCGCCTCGCACACCCCTCACCACTACCAGATGTGTAATCAGGATGAAAGCGACGCCAAACAGGATAGGACGGACAGGACTGCTCGAAAAGCTGACGAAATAGTCTTTCACGTAATTGGCATCGCCGCTGAGTTGTCCTACCAATGCAGCATACAGATATTGCAGACACCAACCCGCCACCACCGCATAAAATCCCAGGATGATGGTCGAGGTCAGTATGCCCAGATAGCCCACCAGTTTCCAAGGACGTCCACCAGACAGCTTGTCGTAGGCAGCCGCAGCATTGGCCTGTGCATGGCGGCCTACAATGAATTCACAAATCATGCCGGGCAGGCCGAGCAACAGGATACAGATAATATATATCAGAATGAAAGCGGCACCACCGTCCTCGCCTACCATATAGGGGAAGCGCCAAACGTTGCCCAATCCGACAGCCGAACCTGCCGTGGCTAGCACAATGCCTATCTTACTGCCAAAATTTCCACGCTCGTTACTCATACTACTTTAAAAAGCCTAACTGATGGAGGAAAATAAAGAGGATGGCCAATGGACAGACATACTTTATCAAGAACAGATAGAAATGGAAGAAGCGCCCACGCAGCGTACCCCAATTGGTGAACTCGTCGCGAACCAGTTTATGCGGCAGGAACCAACCAATAAAGATACAGGTCAGGAAACCTACGATGGGCAGGAATATCTGTCCGGTGATGAAGTCAAACCAGTCGAACAGTGTCTTTCCAAAGAACTCAAAGCAGTCGACGGCTCCTAACGATAGAGAGCACAACACGCCAATGATGGATGTTGAGACAGTAACGATGATAGCCGCTTTTTTGCGAGTGATGACCATCTCCTCATGGAAGAACGCTGTAGACACTTCATGCAGCGACATCAGCGATGTGAGTGCAGCCAAAGAAAGCAGGACAAAGAACAGCAACGACACCACATAACCCACGACCGGCATGGCACTGAAGGCCTGCTGGAACACGTTTGGCAGGGTGATGAAGATGAGTGAAGGTCCAGAATCTGGATTGACGCCTACAGAGAACGCCGCAGGGAATATCATGAGTCCGGCCAAGATGGCTACCAGACAGTCGATGACGGCAATCTGGACAGCAGAATTGGTAATATTGGTTTCTTTGGCGAAGTAACTGGCATAGGTACACAGGCACCCCATTGCTATGCTGAGCGAATAGAACGACTGTCCTAATGCTGCAAGGAATACGTCGCTGTTAATTTTGTTGAAGTCAGGCTTGAAGAGGAAGTTGATGCCTTTTTCTGCACCGGGCAACATACAGGCAGCGACAACGATGACGAGCAACAGGATGAATAAGGTTGGCATCAGCAGTTTGGAAGCCCGTTCAATGCCGTCACGCACCCCGTTCTTGATAATCAGGTAGGTAATACCCATAATGATAACCGTCCAAAGCACAGGCTTCACGGGATCCGAGGCCAGCGACGCAAAATACTGTTGGAAGTATTCGGGCGAGCCCGTCATGTGACCTATCAGCGAAGCCCAGATATACTGCAGACACCAGCCGGCAACGACAGCATAATAACCAGTAATCAGAAAACCTGTCAGTACGCCCATATAGCCGATAAGGGCCCATGGGCTTTTGCCTGCCAGCCTGCGATAGGCACGAGCCGTATTGGCACGACCGTGACGCCCGATGATAAATTCACTAATCATACAGGGGATACCCAAAAGCAGGACACATGCGACATATATAATGATAAAAACGGCACCGCCATTCTCGCCTGTCATGTAGGGGAAACGCCATACGTTACCCAGTCCTACGGCACTACCTGCCGTGGCAAGGATGACACCCAGTTTGCTGCCAAAATTCGCTCTTTTTAGTTTTGCTATTTCAGAATTTCCCATAATCGGTTGCAAAAGTATAAAATAATTCTTACTTTTGCAACCGAAATGAAGGATATTCTGCAAAAAACAGTGCAAATTGCCAAGAAATACCCCTTCAGCACGTGTTGTATCGTGCTGATTTGGATATTGTCTTTTCTGCCTTTCCCAGAGATGGAGTCTTTGGAGGATGTGCCGTTTGTCGATAAGTGGACACATGTCGTCATGTATGGCGGTACCTGTTGCGTGATTTGGATGGAGTATATTCGTAAACATGTCAGTCTGGACGCTGAAAAGCTTTTTTTCTTTGCCTGGCTGTTGCCTATCGTGATGAGTGGGGTCATCGAACTGCTACAGGAGTATTGCACCACGTATCGCGGAGGTGAGTGGCTCGACTTGGCTGCCAACAGCACTGGTGTTACTTTAGCCGTCATTTATGGTCTGATTTTCTGTTATTTCTATAAGAAATAGCCCTTAAACGCCTTGTTTTGATGTTTTTAACTTTAAAACAAGCGATAAGTGTGTTTTTTTGCGTACCTTTGCAGGTTGAATTGTAAATGATGACAAAAAAATGAACGAAAATTTAAATAAGACGCTGAAGTCTGTCGAGACGGAAGACTGGCTCGATTTGCATGTGGTACGTCCCTTCTGCTACTATTGGGCCGTACTGTTTGCTAAACTGGACATTCACCCCAATACGGTGACCATCCTCTCTATGATTATTGGTGCTGCCAGCGCTATCTTCTTTGGTTGCGCCAGCTTCTATTATTCTGGTACGTGGGGTTTGACGATGAACATCATCGCTATTCTTTTGCTTTGTCTGGCTGACATCTTCGACTGCACTGACGGACAGCTGGCTCGCATGACAGGCAAGAAGAGTCGTTTGGGCCGTATCCTCGATGGTGTGGCAGGTTTTGCCTGGTTCATCCCCATCTATCATGCCATGGTATATCGTTTCTACCTGCACCACGACTTGGAGTTCCAATTCCTGGGCATTGACAACACACCGGAGAATGTGCTGATAGCCACAGGTGTTGCCTACGCTTTGGGGCTTATTGGTGGTATTATGGGAACGGGTGGTCAGCAGCGCTTGGCAGATTATTATATTCAGGTACACCTCTTCTTCCTAAAGGGTGAGAAGGGGGCCGAACTGGATAACTCACAGCGCCAGCAGGAGATTTACGACCAGATGACGGCTGAAACGCCTGCCGTAGAGCGCTATTTCCAGAAAACCTACATCGACTACACCAAGAAGCAGGAGGCTTCCACACCTCAGTTCCAGCGTTTGATGCAGAAAATCCGCGAAAAGTTCGGTAGTTCTGACAACATGCCGGCGTCTGTGCGTCAGGAGTTCCATGATGCCTCCCTGCCAGTCATCAAGTGGAACGGTCTGCTGACCTTCAACTTCCGTTCGTTCTGGCTGTTCCTGTTCTGTCTGCTCGACGTGCCCATTATGTATTTTGTCTGGGAGATAGTAGGCATGGGCTTGCTCTATACCTATGTCAGACATCGTCATGAATCCTTCTGTAAGCGTATCGCTGATAAACTATAATAGCCCATTATGACTTGGACTAAGCAACGACTCAATAATCTGTTCTTCATCATCGGCGTACTGGCTGTCGTGGTGATGCTGTTTACCTTCGACGTGAGTTTCGTCGAGTTGTGGCAGCACCTGTGTCATGCCGGCTATTGGCTGATACCAATTATTGGCGTGTGGTTCTTGGTCTACGGACTGAATGCGTTGGCTTGGCAGGCCACGATAGAAGGCAACTTAGGCGGTAAGGCACCAGTATCCTTTTGGCGCATCTATCGTCTGACGATAACTGGTTATGCACTGAACTACGCTACTCCCGTTGGCGGCTTGGGCGGTGAACCCTATCGTATCATGGAATTGTCGAAGGACATCGATAAGGAACATGCCACGTCGAGTGTCATCCTCTATGCCATGATGCACTTCTTTGCCCACTTCTGGTTCTGGTTTATCAGCATTTTCATCTATCTGGCATTGGTAGCCATTGGCGATTTGCCTATCAATACATTCATCGGAACGGTATTGGGCATCATCGTGGTATTTTGCCTTTTGGCCTTCTACCTGTTCTCGAAGGGCTATCGCAACGGATTGGTGAAGTATGTGCTGGGTGTTGTGGCTAATATTCCTGGACTGAAGAAATGGACGCTACGCTTTTGGGCTCGTCATGCTGAGGCCATCGAGAATATTGACAAGCAGATAGCTTCTCTGCACGGACAAGACAAGGGGGCCTTCTACAAGAGCCTGATTCTCGAATACCTGTCGCGTGTGGTACAAAGTTCCGAGGTGCTGTTTATGTTGCTGCTTTTTGGCATCGACAATGGCGGAGGCGTCGATGGTATCACGCTGACCTATCTGCACTCCATTCTCATCGTGGCTTTTACCACGCTGTTTGCCAATCTGATAGGTTTCCTGCCCATGCAGTTAGGCGTACAGGAGGGTGGCTTTGTGCTCTCTATAGCAGCACTGGGACTATCGGCTGCGTTAGGCATCTTCGTCAGCATCATCTGCCGTGTGCGTGAAATCATCTGGATTATCGTGGGCATCCTGTTGATGAGATTGAAAGATTGAGATAATGAGAAATTGAGATAAAGAAGGAAAAAAGAAATATAATTATGGAAAAGCAAATGAATTTTCTCGACAGAAACGAGTTTAACTTTGAGCCCAGCCAGAAAGTGGTTGACGCTATCAAGAATTTTGACCCCAAGACGTTGTGCTTCTACACCCGTATCTATGACGAAGGTAAGAAGAGTGTTATCAGCGTGAAAGTAAGTGAGATATACGGTGTTCCTGAGGAGCAGGTGTTGCTGACATACGGTGGTGAGGATATGCTGAAGAATGCCATCCACTACTTCCTTAGCATCAACAGCCAGGAAGGAGCCAAGGAGCCAAACACCAAGATTCTGATTCCTGAGTTCTCTTGGTGGTACTACAACCGTGTGGCTTCTGAGTGTGGCGGTACGTTCGAGATGTATCCCCTGCACGAGATGGAGGATACCTTCGCATACGATGTTGATGAGGTCATCGAGTACACCAACCGCATCCATCCCCGTATGTTGTTGTTGGCTTCGCCCAATAACCCCACGGGTAATGGCTTGACACCTGAAGAGACTGGTCGTATTATGGAGAACATCCCTTCGGACACCATGGTGCTGATTGATGAGGCTTACGCCAGCTTCATCTCTACGGATACCGATTACATCGCTCCTTTGGTGAACAAGTACAACAACTTGATTATTTCACGCACCCTCAGTAAGTTCTATGGTCTGCCCGGTCTGCGCTGTGGCTTCGGCTTCATCGGCAAGGGTCACGATCAGTTCCTGAGCTACGTCAACAAGTATTTGGGCTACAACCGCTTCTCAGAGGCTGTGGCTTTGGCAGCCCTCGACAGCGACGAACACTATCGCCACGTGGCTGACGATATGGAGTGGGGACGCCAGCTATATAAGAAGGAACTGGGCTCGCTGCCTGGTTTTAAGGTGTACAAGAGTGTGGCCAACTTCATCCTCATCAAGTATCCTTTGGAAATCAAGGATGCCTTGATGCAGGCCCTGAAGATTCAGGACTACAAGATTAAGTTCATGGGCGATAAGGGCCTGGAGTCCTGCCTCCGCATCACGCTGGGTCGTAAGGAGCAGACGCAGACCGTCGTTGATACTATTCTTAAAGTTTATAATAATAGATGACACAGGAAGAGAAGACACAGTTGGAAGAACGCATCGTCGACGTGCTGAAGACCGTCTACGACCCTGAGATTCCAGTCAACATCTACGACCTGGGCATGATCTACAAGATTGATGTCCAGGACGACTCTTCCGTCGATTTGGATATGACCTTTACGGCCCCCAACTGTCCTGCTGCCGACTTTATATTAGAAGATGTACGCACGAAGGTGGAGTCCGTTGACGGCATCAAGGGTGCCAATGTCAACCTCGTCTTCGAGCCTGCTTGGGACCAGTCGATGATGAGTGAAGAGGCCCGTGTCGAACTCGGCTTCGATTAAATGAGCCAAAAGCTAACAGCTAATAGCAAACTGCCAAAAATATGAAGAACGTCTATTTCCTCAGCGATGCCCACCTTGGGTCATTGGCCGTTCCGCATCAAAGGATGCAGGAACGCCGATTGGTACGCTTCCTTGACAGCATCAAAGAGAAGGCTGCCGCCATCTACCTGTTGGGCGACATGTTCGACTTCTGGTATGAGTACAAGTATGTCGTACCCAAGGGCTTCACCCGCTTCTTGGGAAAGTTGTCGGAACTGACGGATATGGGCGTCGAGGTGCATTACTTCACGGGCAATCACGACATCTGGGCCTATGAATACTTGGCGAAGGAATGTGGCGTTATTCTTCACAAAAAGGAGGAGACGACGGAGATTTACGGTCATGAGTTCTTTCTGGCCCACGGCGACGGCATGGGCGACCCCAACAAGTCGTTCAAGGTCATTCGTGCCATCTTCCATAATAAGGTGTGCCAATGGCTCTTCTCCGGCCTCCATCCACGTTGGGGCATGAGTTTCGGACTGACGTGGGCCAAGCATAGCTATCTGAAGCATAAGGAGGACAGCGACGTCTATTATATGGGCGAGGATAAGGAGCATTTAGTGCTCTTTGCCAAGCAGTACATCCAAGAGCATCCCAATATCGACTATTTTATCTTCGGACACCGCCACATCGAGCTCGACATCAAGCTGGAACGTCCTTTAGGTGCCAGTGGCCATAAGGCCCGTATGATGATTCTGGGCGATTGGATCAGTCAGTTCACCTATGCTGTCTATGATGGTGAACACATGTTCCTTGAGGAATACATAGAAGGCGAGAGTCAACCCTGATCGTCAAGGTCCAGAGTCACGGTGACCCCGTCTGGTTGGCTATCAAGTAACTATCACGGTTGGTGTGTCATGATAGCAACCAACGACAAGTAGCGTCATTTTGGTGATGTATCTATAAAGGCCGGAAAGGGTGGTGACAACCATTTCGTACCTTTTGCCAATCTCTAACTGGTCGAGGGTAAGCAAATGGTCGTAGCCCTCGTCTTCCTTGGGCTTGAATTCATAGAAGACACTGTCGGGTATCAGCACGGTCTGTGGATCGTCAAGGTTGAGTACTGTCGAGAATGTTCCTTCAGCGGTGCTGATGCCTGTGAAGATGTAATGGACATCGTTGCCGCAGTAGGTACGTAACAGTTCGAAACTGGGTCCGATACTATCGATGTCATAAATCAAGACACAGTGTAGGCGGGGCCAAAGGTATGGAAGCAGCTGTGTACCGACATGGTGCTCCTTCATGACGTTGCGAATCGCGTTTGCCCTGTTTACGTCCGGACGGAAATACCGATTGCCCTTTTCAATCTCGTCCGCCAGCCAAGACCACTGCTTTTCAATATAGCGCAGCAGGTCGAGCATATTGTCGTAACGCTCGCAGATGGCCATAGAAATATTTTGCTGCCTGAGGGCGAAGAGTGCTCGCAGATAAATGGTGTCGCTTCGCTCAGGGGAATTGTCAACATCCACAGGTATGACATAGACTTGGTCGTTGTCAAACTCACGTTTCACCAACAGACGGCCCAGCAGATTGCCTACTTTCAGTTCTGAAGGTAGGCGTTCGAGGCTGTTGTCAACGAGGTTGAGTGTCATTCCGTCTGTGAGAAAGCCATGTTGCCCTGCAATATAGAATCCAGAGCAGAAATTGTAGTCGTAGCTTGCCTGCACACCCCATCTGGACTGTGGCAGTCGTTTGCCGTCCGATCGTGTAGAGAGGTATTCCGTCTGATAGGATGTCAGGACGTTTTTCTCACCGTTGACAATACGCTCTATATAGGGCACATAGTCGTCGTAGGTGGTGAGGGGGATGCGCTGTTTGAAATCGTCCAGACTGCGAATGGTGTCAAAGCCATGCTGCTGTCCATAAGCGGTCTTGTCGTTCTCGCGCATCATCCTCATCACAAACTCCTCCTGACTTCGCATGGGGTCGTAGGTGATGTCCTCCAGTCTGTTTCTTACTCTCAGACCGTCGGCCCACCGCGCCTCATTGACTATCTTGATTACCTTCTCCTCCATAATGTTAATATGCTATACTTTTCGTGATTTGCGGACTTGTTTCCGCTATTTCATAGGGTTGTGACGTACCGTCTATATTGAAAGTCAGTGAAGTATGCTCTGCTGTAACATCGAGCGAACACGGAGCCCCTTCGATGAGTGGCAGACAACTGTTGCTGCCCACAGGGAAACCACAGCAGACAGGAATCTCCAAGTCGCGCAGATGGGCTATCAACATCTGCTCGACACTACCGAACTGCAAGTCGTACTTGATGGAAGTGAACGCTCCGAAGATGATGCCCTTGACCCGTTCGAAATCCAGTTGCAGGCGCAAAGTATAGAATAGCCGGTCGATGGCATGCAACGACTCTTCCACTTCTTCGACAAAGAGAATGATGTCCTGTTTTGACGAGTGACGATATTTGGTACCAGTGATAGCCGCATAACTTGACAGATTACCACCTATCAGGATGCCTTCTGCATGGCCGCATCGGTTATAGGGGCTGCTGTTAATCTTGTATTGCGGCAACGTGCCAAAAAGTATATCTCGTGTTATGCTACTGGCTGGCTCCTGACCACTGGCAATCTGGAATGCCATCGGCCCGTGAACGCACATCACGCCTGCGCCGGCAACGGCATAAAGCAATGTGGTGATGTCGCCATGACCTATCAGCCATTTCGGATGTTGCAGGAAGTATTCCATCGGCATGCGGTTCAGCAGATGTAGAGACCCATAGCCGCCTCGCGAACAGATGATGGCTTTGATGCTGTCGTCTTCGAGTGCCCATAGCATGTCGGCAGCACGTTCGTCGGCGGTTCCTGAATAGGCGTCGACATTCAGACTGGTGGTGTGAGGGCCTATCACTGGGTGCAACCCCCAGCTTCTGATGACTTCTGCCGCTTGCAGAATGGCTTCCTCAGGCACCCAATAGGCAGGGGACACAAGAGCGACTTTGTCCCCTGCTTTCAAATAAGGTGGTTTGATAATCTTCTTACTTTGATACATATATATAGATTCTTTTCCTCTTTCTAAGTATTATTATTGATCCATTGTGTCAACGTCTGCCCTGTGCGCTGTTTGAAGGCATTGTAGAACGTGCTATAGCTACGATAGCCGCTTTGCGCGGACAGTTGTTTGGCATTAATGACATGCCCATTGGCCACAGCTTCCTGGAAGAGGCTGATGAAATGGTCGATGCGCAGACGATTGATATAAGCATTATACGTCTCACCTTTTGCGGCGAAAAAAGCTCCCAGATAGGTTCGGTTGGTGCCTATGACGCTAGCCAGTTGTGTAATCGTCAGGTCGTACTGTAGGTAGAGCTTGGGCATTTCGCAATGCTGTTCCAGCAAGGAGGCAATCAGCATGTCTTCACGGTCATCCTCCGTTTCCTCCGACGTCTCCGGCAACAATATCTGCAGTGTCTCCACGCGCCACACCACGAAGCCGATGATGACCAGCGTCAGCACCTGAGCCATATACTCAACGGCGAGAGCACCCTCGTTTGTGGTATAAACCACATAAACCAGCAGGATACAGGCCAATAGCAACAGACTTTGCCACAGTTCCTTGTGTTCCAAGTCGGCAAAGTTGTCGTGTAGCCAGCGACCGTACCTCCTTATTGCGTGTACATAATATATAATAAAGGAGAGGCCGAGCAGCAAACTGTAGCCTTCGACATACCACTCGAAGTTTTCATTGCGTGTGGCGATAGCCACGACGGCCACCACGATGAAGGGAACCATTGCTGCGGCTACGGGCCACAACGGTCGACGACGGTTCTGTAACATACGCAGCAAGAAGCACATCATCAGCGGTACGAAGGTCACGCGGTCCAGCGTGATGGCAACGATGTTGCGAATGAGACGGTCGTCCGTCAGCCATATCGTGCCGAGCAGCGACCACCACACATGGCTCGCAGCTACTGAGGCCAGGAATGCTGCCGCCCAACGACGCAGCCCTTTGGGGGACTCCATCCCGCTGTTCAGTGCGTTGCCGCTCCTCAGCCAAAGGTACAATCCCGCCAATATAGCCATCATCGTTACTCCGCCATAAAGCATGATGAAAAAGATGTCGCCTAGTCCTTCGTGTTCGTACATACTTGTTTGTTAAACTGCTTGCAAAGGTACGAAAAAAAATGAGATAACGGGGGAAATTTTTAGGCTTGTAGCCAATTTCCCCATCGATAAGGGCATTTTTGTAAATTCTGAAACATTTTTGTAAATTTTGAAACGGTTTTTGCGAATTTTGAAAGTCCGTTTTGCTAATTTTGAAACTCTCTTTCGCCTTCTTTTGATACTTTTGGGGGCAAAAAATATGTTAGCTAAGGTAACGGCACGCGTTACCTTAGCTAACGGCTCGTGTTACTTTAGGTAACGTTTCGTGTTACCTTAGGTAACGTCAGAGGTTACAAAGTCACTACTTTACTCTGGGTATTTAAAGATATTATATGGGCCTAAATACGTGAAGGAGGTATTCGCAGTCTAGCGGCCATCGCCGGTGGCACCGGAGTTATCAATGCCAGTGTTTTGGGTGTTGTCGTCACCGGCGTTACCGCCCCAAGAGATGTCTGTCTCGGTGACGCTATAGTCCTTGCCAAAGGCGCGGGCCACGTAGCAGTTGGCGGTGATGGCACCGAGATACTGGCCCAAGCCGTCGGCATAGAACACTGCTTCGAGTACGGGCGTAGCCTCAGAACCACCGGTCTTAATCTGCGTTCCGTCCTGGTCTAGCCATGCGTAGCTCATCTGTCCCTTGGCGCTCAGAGTGTACTCTCCATCGGCCACAGCGCCCTTCATGGTGGGCTGTATGTTCAGTCCTACCTTGGCGGGCAGGGCTATTGTGACACTCTTCGTCCAGGTGGTGGACGACATCTGCTCCTGTGCCACCTGACCATTCTCGCCGATATAGCGCACGGTGACCGTTGCTACGTCGAGCAGCTGCTGCGAAACAGTAGCACTATAATCTACCTTCACACTTGTTGCCACCTTTGCGGGTGGTACTGGGGGTGTATCTGTGCTGTCGTCACCACCACCGCAAGCGGTAAGGCTGCCGAGGACCATCAGGCCCCCAAGCAGCATACTCATGATCTTTATCTTCTTCATTGTCGTTTATCTTTTAATAACTTTCTTACCATTGATAATATTGATACCCTTTGCCGGAGTTGACAACTGACGACCATTCAGGTCGTAGATGCGCTCGGTGCCATCGCTATCGATGGTGCGCAACTGCTCGATGCCTGTGGTGCCTTCAAGACTCATGCCGATAGAGCGAGTACCAGCGCCGCGGTTCTGCAGCAGATAGGCACGGAATGGCAGGATGCGGGCCGCACGGTGATTGTCGGTGTCAGACATCACGGGATGCCACTTGCCGTCCTGCTGCAGGGTATAAGCGCCCAGATCGGCAGCCTCGGCATTGCTGATGCCATAGAGTGTGCCGCGCATCGAGAAGCCCGGTGCATCGTGCTGTTTGCCATAGGTAGTACCGCCGCTGGCAGGAATCTCAGCCGTGCCAGTATTCAGCGATGCGTCGCCACTGGTTGTCCAGATGAGGTATGGCTGCAGCGCCTCAAGTGTATTTGTGGTCTGGGTGAAGATCAGCTCGTTGGTGCTGCGTCCCGACAGTTTGTAAGCCTTGGCGCCATTAGGTATCTGCATATCATAAGGCAGGCAGATGGTGTAAGGCATATTGCTCTTAGCCAGCGTGCGGGTGTTCTCTACCTTCTTGGCATTGAACTTGTAAGGCACGTCGTAGTCCTGACCGTCAATC
>JAEEGG010016611.1_pt1 | contig 15268 bp, 12 predicted proteins | sample 9134161 | NCBI WGS metagenome assembly JAEEGG01 (sample SAMN16246543, study PRJNA631951) | gut metagenome | biome: gut microbiome; feature: rumen; material: CR-attached | host: Bos | place: Iran: Karaj | collected 2018-10
ATAAAACATCTTTCATATCATAGCCATTTTCGACTACAAATATATGAATTAATTTTGGTAAAACAAAATAAAAACTATAAAATTTCCGTTTTTGGGGTCTTAACAGAACATTTCACAAGGTGTCTCGATGAAACACTTGACAAGCATAATAGATATAGAACGGACAATAGCGAATAACTGCTTGTGCCGGTACCCTCCTACGATGTTATCAACATCGCAGGTACTTCCCTTCTACATTAAATCTCCAGATTGCGGAGTCTGCAACGTCATGCTTGATAAGCCCACCATGCGTAAGGTGTATCAGCAGCAGACGGAACAGCCAATACGTGGCCGAGCTCTTCAAACTCTACCAGCAACTCTAATCCAGCAGGTTGGTATCCCCCAAAAGGATATCAACCTGCTTTTTTGCATTTAATCAGCGGTGCCGGGATAATCTTCCCATTCTGAATCTTTATCTTTCTTATACAACACTGACCATCCCTTGGCCTTTGCGGCGGCTACCTGACTTTGGGTGATTACGTTTCCCTCTTCGCTCCTGTATTCTTTTATCACACGGAAATAACGTGGGTGGGCCTCATCAGTCTGCGGCATACTGTTTATCAGGTCGGTCATGTTCTGACCGTTGATGTTGTTGCAATACACAACCAGCATCTCCAGAGCGGGATTATTTGATACATCGAGCCTGGTGAAACCACAAAAGGCTATATCCAGAATCTCCAGTTTCGGATTTTTCGAGAGGTCGAGCTCAGTGAAATTATTAAGAGCGCAATCCAGGTGGGTCAGTTCCGGATTATGCGACACATCGAGCGAGGCTAACTGATTGTCATAACATACCAAGTATAGCAATTCCGTATTCTTGGAGAGGTCGATCGTTGTCAGTTGATTTTCATCGAAGTCCAGGTATTCCATTTCGGGACAATTTGTCAAATCTAGCGAGGTAAGTTCGTTGCCATAGCAATACAGTAATCCCAGCATCTTACAATTGGAAACGTCGAGCGAGGTGAGCTGATTGTAACCGCAAGATAGTACCTGCAGCAACGGAAAATTGGAAACATCGAGCTCGGTGAGCTCATTGTATTCACAGTCCAGTTGCGCCAAGGCTGTGAAATACTCGATACCCTTCAGACTGGTAATCTCCATTGCGCAAACATCAATACACCAAATGTCGGCGATTTCGTCGGCCGTAATCACACCGTCCTGACCGTAGTCCTGCTCTAGCAGATAGGCTCGGAAGTTGTCATCCGGGAAGTTTCTCTCATTGATATAGATACGTCCATCGGTCGGAACGGGATCGTCTTCGCTCGAAGTACACGATGTCAACATGTTGAAACCGCAGATTATGGTGGCGGCCATCACCCATTGCATGATCTTTTTCATACTCTTGTTGTTTTGGGTTAAAAGTCAGCTCTTGTTTTATATCATATAAACATCTTTGCGACGGTCTCGCATCTTACAGGGGAACCAGAAGGTGGCAACGGTCTTTGAGTTGGCCTCTGTCTCCATATAGAACTCACCACCGAGGACTTCGACAATGGCCTTACAGGTGGCCAGTCCGAGTGCTGACGACTCGTTGACATCCGCCAGGGCATTCTCCTTCTGCAGGAAGGCGTAGATATCGGCGCCGACCAGTTCGGCCTGTCCGATACCCGTATAGCTGATGGTGACCTTAATACCCTTGCGCTCATAGCCGTATTTGACAACGATGTCGCCCTGCGTGGTATGCATGGCAGCGTTCTTCAGCAGATGCATCATGAGCTGGTGCATGAAGTTTGTATCAAGGGTACCCTTACAGTGCGGCGACAGGTCGGTCCTGACTTGTACAGACACATCGGGCTTCGTGTAGTTCATGGCCTCACGACGATAAGAGGCCATCAGCTCGGTGAGGTTGACCTCAATGAACGTGAAGGACGGTGTGATACCCTCGAACTTCGACAATTCGACAAGCTGGTCAACGAAACCGAGCAGCTGTCTGCTGTCTTTCTCAATGTTGCCGGCCAACTCTCTCACATGATCAGGCTGCATCATCGTGTCGGGTGTTTCAAGAATCATAGTACTGTAACCTGAAATGGCATTCAGCGGTGTACGAAGGGTGTGGCAGGCATTGTCGATAAAGACCGCCTTCAGCTGCTCGCTCTTCTGTGCACGGCGCATCGCCAGCTTCAACTGCTGCTGATAGTGGCGACGGAATAGGAAAAAGCCTACTCCTGCACCGAGCAGCAGCACAACAATAACAATTAATAATACTAATTCATGATGTTTATGATGTTTGTGAGTGCAAAGATATGAGAAAAATTCTGAATCTCCAAATATTTTCATCAGAAAATAAAAAAAACCGAGTGTCTCACGACAATCGGTTTCAAAAACAAACTACTTAAAAACTAATCTACTAAAACAAATCAAAATAATATCTTATACACAAAATGTATTCAAAAATCTATATTGTCGAGGGGACTTCGAATAGTTGATGCAATTAATGATTAATGATTCCGCTGCAAATATATACGGTTTTTTGTGATTATGCAAGAAAAATACCTAAAAAATGAGTGTTAAAATACAATAATTCATAAAAAAAGGGATGAATGACACCATTCACCCCTCATTTTGATATGTATGCTTAGCAAAATTACATCATACCGCCCATACCTGGGGCACCGCCCATCGGCATAGCAGGCTCCTTCTCAGGCTTGTCGCAGATCAGGCACTCCGTGGTGAGGAACATACCAGCGATGCTGGCAGCATTCTCCAGAGCCACACGAGCCACCTTGGCAGGATCGATGACACCTGCCTCACGCAGATCCTCATAGACATCGGTACGGGCATTGAAACCGAAGTCGCCCTTACCCTCACGCACCTTCTGAACGACCACAGCACCCTCAGCACCGCCATTGACGGCAATCTGGCGCAGCGGCTCCTCGATGGCGCGGCAGATAATGTTGATACCGGTCTGCTCATCGGCATTGTCACCCTTCAGGTTGGCCAGAGCCTCCTGAGCGCGGATGTAAGTGGTACCACCACCTGCAACCACACCTTCCTCGATGGCAGCACGGGTAGCACAGAGGGCATCGTCAACGCGATCCTTCTTCTCCTTCATCTCTACCTCAGAGTTGGCACCTACGTAAAGCACTGCAACGCCACCAGCCAACTTAGCCAGACGCTCCTGCAGCTTCTCCTTATCGTAAGAAGAGGTAGTTACCTCAATCTCCTTCTTAATCTGAGCGATACGATCCTGGATGGCCTGCTTGTCACCGGCACCGTTCACGATGGTGGTATTGTCCTTAGAGACAGTCACCTTGTCGCAGGTACCCAGCATCTCAAGCGTAGCCTGCTCCAGCTTCAGACCCTTCTCCTCGCTGATTACCACACCACCAGTCAGGGTAGCGATATCCTCGAGCATGGCCTTACGACGGTCGCCGAAGCCAGGAGCCTTCACAGCGCAGATCTTCAGACCGCCACGCAGACGGTTCACAACGAGTGTGGTCAGTGCCTCAGAGTCAACATCCTCTGCAATCACCAGCAATGGACGGCCGCTCTCAGCAGCAGGCTGCAGGATGGGCAGGAAGTCCTTGATGTTAGAGATCTTCTTATCGTAGATGAGGATGTAAGGATTCTCCATCACGCACTCCATCTTCTCACTGTCGGTGATGAAGTAAGCTGACAGATAACCACGATCGAACTGCATACCCTCAACCACACCGATGTGGGTATCACGGCTCTTGCTCTCCTCGATGGTGATCACACCGTCCTTAGAAACCTTACGCATAGCCTCAGCCAGCAGTTCGCCGATCTCCTTGTCGTTGTTGGCAGATACGGTAGCCACCTGCTCAATCTTATCGTAGTTGTCGCCTACCAGCTCAGCGCTCTTGGCGATGTGCTCAGTCACGGCCTTCACAGCCTTGTCGATACCGCGCTTCAGATCCATGGGGTTAGCACCGGCGGTCACGTTCTTCAGACCTTCGGCTACGATAGCCTGAGCCAGAATGGTAGCGGTAGTGGTACCGTCACCAGCGTCGTCGCCAGTCTTAGAGGCCACACTCTTAACGAGCTGTGCACCTGTGTTCTCAAACTTGTCCTCGAGTTCGATCTCCTTCGCAACGGTCACACCGTCCTTGGTGATCTGAGGTGCACCGAACTTCTTCTCGATAACGACGTTACGACCCTTCGGACCGAGGGTTACCTTGACTGCATTTGCCAACTGGTCAACGCCCTGCTTCATAGCATCGCGGGCGTCAATATTGAATTTAATATCCTTTGCCATTATGTTTAATCTTTAATGTTTAATGTTTAATCATTATTTCTCAATCACTGCGAGTACGTCGCTCTGACGCATCATCAGATACTTGGTACCCTCGAACTCCAGCTCAGTGCCAGAATACTTTCCGTAGAGCACTTCGTCGCCTTCTTTCAGGATCATAGCCTCATCCTTGGTTCCCTGGCCTACGGCCTTGATTGTTCCGTGAAGTGGCTTCTCCTTGGCTGTGTCAGGAATGATAATACCACCGATTTTCTCTTCTGCCGGTGCGGGCAATACCAGCACGCGGTCTGCTAATGGTTTGATGTTCATAATGCAAATATTTTAATGTTATACCTTATATTATTATATTAATTGGCGCGACGATTTTCCATCGTCTCGCCATCTTTTCAGCTAAAACCGTGCCAACCCCACAGGGTGTGACAAGTTGTCAGCGACATGTGCCATCAAAAGTGACATTCTTTAATTTTTTGTAAAAAGTTGATGCTAATCAAAAAATAATGATTACCTTTGCAGCAGTTACGTAACATAAAAAAACTCTATTATGAAACAATTCTTCAAAATGACGCTTGCCACCATCTGTGGTATAGCCATTTTCCTGGTAGTGACCGGATTCTTCCTGACAATCTCACTCTTGGGTATGATTGCCAGTGATTCAGCCTCAACCAAAGTCAAGGAAAACTCTGTGTTTGTCATCAAGCTCGATGGCACCATCAGTGAACGGGTGGAAGAAGGTTCCCCCATCAATGAGATTCTGGACTTGGGCGACATGAGCGCCATGGGTCTGGACGACCTGATCTGTGCCATCCGTAAGGCAAAAGACAATGAAGACATCAAAGGCATCTACCTGGAGGGTGGTGCACTGGCTTTCGACGCACCTGCTACAGCCCAGCAGCTGCGCGACGCCCTGAAGGACTTCAAGAAAAGCGGTAAGTGGATCGTGGCTTATGCCGACAAGTATTATCAGACCTCCTATTACGTAGCCTCGGTAGCTGACAATATCTATCTGAATGACCATGGTCACATCGAATTCACGGGCCTTGGCGCCAAGGGCGAATACTTAAAAGGCCTTTACGACAAACTCGGCATCAAATACATGGTAGCCAAGGTGGGTAAGTATAAGAGTTATGTGGAAAGAAACACCCAGACGGGTATGAGCGACTACGACCGCGAGCAGCGCACCGCCTACCTGAACGGTATCTGGAACTACTGGCTGAAGGAGATGGCAGAGGGCCGCAAGGTGAATGCGGAGACGCTGAACCAGCTAGCTAATGACAGCATCATGGGCTTCGCTGACACGAAGGACTATGTGACAGCCAAACTGATCGATAAGGTGATGTTCCCCGAGGAGATCAAGGCAGAGATCAAGAAGCGTCTGAAGATCGACAAGGACGACGATATCAACCAACTCACCCTGAGCAATATGCTCAACGTGAAGTCGGAGAAAAAAGACGACGGCGAGAAGATCGCCATCTACTATGCCTACGGCAGCATCGTGGACAATGAGGCGATGAACATGCTGGACGGCGGCGAACACTGCATCGTTGGCAAGACCACTGCAGCAGACCTGCGTAAGTTGGCTGATGACGATAACGTGAAGGCTGTGGTGTTCCGTGTGAACTCCGGTGGCGGTAGTGCTGTTGCCTCTGAACAGATCCGCCATGCCCTCAAGCTGGTGAAGGCCAAGAAGCCCGTGGTAGTTTCCATGGGTGGTATGGCAGCCTCTGGCGGTTACTGGATCAGTTCGCCTGCCAACTACATCTTCGCAGAGCCGACCACCATCACCGGTAGCATCGGTATCTTCGGTCTTATCCCCAACTTCAGCGGACTCGTCACCGACAAACTCGGTGTGACCTTCGACGGTGTGACCACTAATAAGTTCTCAGATTACGAGACTGACCTGATCTTGGGTAAGGACAACGACGAGATCATGAAACATCTGCAGACCTATATCAACCAAGGTTATCTGCAGTTCCTCGACATCGTGTCGGAGGGTCGTGGCATGAAGCCCGCTGAGGTGGATTCCATTGGTCAGGGCCGTGTATGGCTCGCCACCGATGCGCTGAAGATCAAACTCGTAGATCAGCTGGGCAGTCTCGACGATGCCGTGAAGAAGGCCGCCGAACTCGCCAAGGCGAAGGAATATCACACAGCAGCTTATCCCAACGAGGGCAGCTGGTTTGATCGGTTCCTGCCCAATGAGGAGAACAAGGGTTCTTATCTTGACAGTCGGATCCAACAAGAGTTCAAGGCGCTCTTAGGCGACCTCTACGAGCCGTTGATGGAAATCCGTCAGACCCTGAAGGGCAGCAGTCGTATGCAGGCCCGTATGCTCGACGACGTCCGCATGAAGTAAGATAAGTGATGGAAGGTGATCTCATCTATATCAACAAGAAACTACGCCCGTTAAGTTGGCTCTACGGTTTAGGTGTGGGATTCAGGAACCTGCTCTTTGAGACAGGCATCCTGAAAAGCCACACCTATGCCACCCCAGTCATCTCTGTGGGCAACATCACCGTTGGCGGAACAGGTAAGACTCCCCACGTGGAATACCTTATCCGTCTGCTGAAGGACAAGACGAACCTCGCCGTCCTCAGTCGTGGCTACAAACGGAAGAGCCGTGGTTTCGTGTTGGCCGACAACGACTCAACGATGTATGATATCGGTGACGAGCCTTTCCAGATGAAGCAGAAGTTCCCTAATATCACCGTCGCCGTGGATAAGAAACGGCACCGTGGCATCAGTCGTCTCATCAACGGTGAAGCCGGCAAGGACATCGACGTGATTCTGCTCGACGATGCTTTCCAGCACCGTTACGTCAAAGCGGGCATCAACATCCTGCTGGTTGATTACCACCGTCTGATCATCTACGATGAGCTGTTGCCGTCAGGTCGTCTTCGTGAACCCGTCGGCAGTAAGGACAGGGCCGACATCGTGATTGTCACCAAATGTCCCACCGACATCAAGCCGATGGATTTCCGTGTGATTACCAAGGCGATGGCCCTCTATCCCTACCAGCAGCTGTATTTCTCGACCCTTGAATATGGAAAGTTGGAAAGGCTGGCCGAGCCAGCAAACAAAGCCGAGCTGACAGACCTTGCCGACAAGCATGTGCTCTTGTTGACGGGCATCGCCTCGCCTGAGCAGATGAAGCTCGACCTGGAGTCGTATGCCAAAGACATCCAGCCTTTAGCCTTTGCTGACCACCATCAGTTCAAGGAGAAGGATATCCAACGTATCAACGACACCTTCGGCAGTCTCCCCTCGCCCAAGTGCATCATCACCACCGAGAAAGATGCGGTGCGCCTGAGAACCGTCGATGGATTGAGCGACGAGGTGCTGCAACACCTCTATGTGCTACCCATCCGCATCAGGTTTATGTTAGATCAGGAGGAATCATTTAATAAACACATCATCGATTATGTACGCAAAAATTCAAGAAACAGCATCCTGGCTAAAGGCAAGGATGACTACAAGTCCAAAGACAGCAATCATACTGGGGACAGGCCTCGGACAATTAGCTTCAGAAATTACTGATAAGAGCGAGATTCCCTACTCTGACATTCCTAACTTCCCCGTCTCTACCGTCGAGGGACATAGCGGCAAGCTCATCTTCGGTAAGCTGGGCGGTGTGGATATCCTTGCCATGCAGGGACGCTTCCACTTCTATGAGGGCTACTCGATGAAGGAGGTCACCTTCCCTGTACGCGTGATGTATGAACTGGGCATCAAGACCCTCTTCGTATCGAATGCAGCAGGTGGCATGAACCCGAGGTTCAATATCGGCGACCTGATGGTGATCACCGATCATATCAACTTCTTCCCAGAGCATCCGCTTCGTGGTAAGAACTTCCCCACGGGTCCGCGCTTCCCAGATATGCATCAGACCTATGATCCCCTGCTCATCAAGATAGCCTATGACATTGCCCGTGAGAAAGGCATCCCCGTGCAGCACGGCGTATATGTCGGCGTACAGGGTCCGACCTTCGAGACACCCGCAGAATATAAGATGTATCGCATCCTGGGTGGCGACGCCGTAGGTATGTCAACGGTACCGGAAGTGATTGTAGCCCACCACTGCGGCATCCGCACCTTTGGTGTCTCCGTCATCACCGATCTTGGTGGCTTCGACGAACCTGTGGAGGTGAGCCATGAGGAAGTGCAGGAGGCAGCCAACAAGGCACAGCCCTTCATGACAGAGATCATGAGAGAATTGATTATCTGGACAGACAAGTTTGGCTACGACCAGACTGATTCCTTTAATACTAATCACCCGACAGAAGGATGGAAATAGCGAAATTAGGAGAGTTCGGTCTGATTGACCGACTGACAAAAGATCTTGAGAATAAAAACGAAAGCACAAAGTACGGCGTAGGCGATGACTGCGCCGTACTCAGCTATCCTGATAAGGAAGTGCTTGTCACTACCGACCTGCTGATGGAGGGAGTGCACTTCGACCTGACCTACATCGACCTGAAGCACCTGGGCTATAAGAGTGCAATGGTGAACATCAGCGATGTGTTTGCCATGAACGGCACACCCCGTCAGATCACCGTCTCGCTGGCACTGAGCAAACGCTTCACTGTAGAGGATATGGAGGCTTTCTACAGTGGTCTGCGTCTGGCCTGCGACAAGTGGGGCGTGGATATCGTAGGTGGTGACACCACCTCGAGCTACACAGGTCTTGCCATCAGCATCACCTGTATCGGTGAAGCAAGGAAGGAAGACATCGTGTATCGCAACGGGGCAAAGGATACGGATCTCGTCTGTGTCTCAGGCGACTTAGGGGCTGCCTATATGGGACTCCAGTTGCTGGAGCGTGAGAAGAGTGTGTATTACGGGCAGATCAGCGACCTCCAGAAGAAGATTGCGGAGGCTAAAGCCGCCGGCGATGATGCGAGACTCTCAGCTCTCAATTCTCAATTCTCAACTCTCAAGGATTTCCAGCCCGACTTCAGCGGTAAGGAGTATCTGCTGCAGCGCCAGCTTCAGACCGAAGCCCGTGGCGACATCATTGAGAAACTGCGTGAGGCAGGCATCCGTCCGACGGCAATGATGGACATCAGCGACGGACTCTCCTCCGAACTGCTCCACATCTGTAAGCAGTCAGGCGTGGGTTGTCGTATCTACGAGAAGAACATCCCCATCGACTATCAGACCGCTGTGATGGCAGAGGAACTGAACATGAATGTCACCACCTGTGCGCTGAATGGCGGTGAAGACTACGAACTGCTGTTCACCGTTCCCATCGGCGATCACGAGAAGATTGAGCAGATTGAGGGTGTGAAGCTCATCGGCCACATCACCGATGCCAAATTCGGAAAAGTGCTCGTAACCCGTGATAATCAGGAGTTTGAGCTCAAAGCGCAGGGGTGGACGCATCTTTCTGAATAATTTTTTTGCAAAATTTATGCTGAAATATTTGGTGGGTTCAAAAAATTGTCGTACCTTTGCACCCGCAAACGAAAGGATTGCTGTTTGACACAATGGTGCCTTAGCTCAGTTGGTAGAGCATCGGACTGAAAATCCGTGTGTCCCCGGTTCGATTCCTGGAGGTACCACTCCTCCTTTCATTACCCCGGTTTCGCGTTATGGCGGCCGGGTTTTTTGTTATATTAAACATTAAACATGAAACATTAAACATGAAACATTAAACATGAAACATTAAACATTAAATATTTACTATTATGGGAATTGTCATTGGTATAGACGTGGGTATCTCCACGACAAAGATTGTAGGCATCAAGAACGGAAAGGTATCTGCCCCTATCCGCATCACTGCAGCTGATCCGATCACTTCACTCTACGGCGCTTTCGGAAAATATCTGCACGACAATGAGATCGACCTCAAAGACGTGGAACAGGTGATGCTCACAGGTGTGGGTGCAGCCTATATCGACACCCCCATCTATGGTCTGCCGACGGCAAAGTCGCAGGAGTTTATGGCTGATGGTCTGGGAGCCCGTTTTGAGTCGAAACTGGATCACACCATCGTCGTTTCGATGGGCACAGGTACCTCGTTTGTAAAGTGCGACGGCGATGAGATGCGCCATATCGGTGGTATTGGTGTCGGCGGTGGTACCCTGCAGGGACTGGCCCGCATCATGCTCAACACCGGTGACATCAAACAGGTGGCAACCTTAGCCAAGCAAGGCAATATGCGTAACATCGACCTCACCATTGGCGATATCAGTGCCCAGCCGTTGCCTGGGCTGCCGATGGATACCATCGCCTCTAACTTCGCCCGTGCTCAGACCAATGCCTCGAAAGAAGACATCGCTGCAGGTCTCATCAGGATGGTGCTCCAGTCGATAGGCTCTGCCGCGTGGCTCGCCTCGTTAGGCAGCGACATCCGCGACTTCGTGCTCATCGGCAACCTGTCGCTCCTGCCTCAGTGCAAGGAGGTCTTCCCTGCCTTGGAGAAGCTCTACAACATCCGTTTCCACATCCCCAAGTATTCGCAGTACTGCACCGCCATCGGTGCCGCTTTGGATTATACGATTAACGGCACCAAATAACCAATAATCCCCGCTTCTGAGCGGGGATTACTATTATCTGACAGTAGCATTCAGGTTTCTGCTTAGGAAAAACGCCTTGGTGGCGAGGAAGAAGGTCAACACCCCTGTGGCGTTGACAACCACCACCGTCCAGAAGGCAGCACCATAGCCTAAGAATTCTGCAATCACACCACCCAACAAGATACCCAGTCCCATACCGATATCCCAGGAAATAAGAATCGTGGAGTTGGCTGTGCCACGCTGGTTGTTATGCGCCACGTTGATAGTCATATTCTGGAAGGCAGGCCACATATGACCGTTGCCCAGACCGATCAACAGTGCCGAGCTATAATAGCCAATCCCATTCGGTACCAGGATAAACATCGTATAGCCGATCAGTGAGATCACCATACCTGAGCCTGCATTATGCGTCAGGCGTCCTTGACGGAGGGCCTTGCCACCCTGCAAACGTGATGCCATCAGTCCTAAGGAGCACAACAGGAAATACGTGCCTGTGCCACCCGTGATACCCATCTCCTCTTTGCCGTAGATCGCCAAATAGTTGCTCAGCACACCGAAGCTGAAGCCGAAGGCAATCATATTCACCCCCAACAGCCATCCACGCACCAGAAAGAAACGGTCTAACGACAGCTTCGACTTATTACGCACAATCTCCTTCTCAGGAAACTTCACGGTGGCGTCAGTAAGCCAGCCTGCACAGGCCACCACTAATGCCAACCAGAACAGGAAGTCGAAACTGTCAGTGAGTTCATAGATCCAGATACCGATAGTCGGTGCTATCGCCATCGCCAAATTATTACTCAGTCCGTAGTAGCCGATACCCTCCGTGCGTCGGCTCGATGGCAACACGTCGATGGCAGCCGTAGAGTTGGCTACCGTCAACCCGCCGAAAGGACCTCCGTGCAGGGTTCTGACGATGGTAAAAAATAATAAGGTGGAAGCTGCGAGATAACCTGCGAAGAAGATGGCAAAGGCGCTGAAACAGATCATCAGCACCGTCTTTCTCGGAAAGGAGTCAACCACATAGCCGCTGAACGGACGGAACAAGAGGGCCGTGATGGTATAGCCCGACAGTACGAGACCGATCATATCCTTCGTGGCGCCGAAGTGCTCACTCAGATAGAGCGGTAACAGCGGTGTCAGCACATAAAACGCAAAAAACAGCGAGAAGTTCGCTGCCATCACCTTGCAGTAGTTCCTGTTCCAGAGTCGTTCCATCTAGCTGTACTTTTTCTGACTGCAAAATTACTCAAAAGCTCCCAAACTACCAAATCTAATTAAACTATGTTAACACCAATTGACTTTTGGCTTTCCAACACGTCTAAATACCAATAAAACTTTTTGTTTATGCGAAAACTATTCATCTTATCAACACTGGTCCTGGCAGCTGTTTCAGCAAAGGCGCAGGATCTCAAACTAAACGATCTTGGCTATTTCGAGCGACAAGGTGTCAACGTGCTCGTTTATAGCAACAGTTTTAACGGCGGATTCAATGACGAGAAGAACTCGGGTATTGAGGTCATCCAACATGGTGTGCGTTCCATCCAGGGTGGAGCCGTCCGCCTGAACAACACCCCAGAGCAGTGGGACCTCGTACCGCTGATGACTGACCGTAAGGTGGACCAAGAGAAAGGTACCATCGAGGTAGCCCTGCGTTATAACGACTACGACTTCGACAGTCGCGTGGTGGTGACCGCTAAAGGCAAGGCGGTGGAGATTGCCGTCTGGCTCGACAAGCCCGTACCTGAAAAGCTCGCTGGTGATGCAGGTTTCAATCTGGAGTTCCTGCCTTCACGTTACTGGCTGAAGACCTTCACGATGGATGGTCGTCTGAACCGTTTCCCACGATATGCAACGAGTCAGACCATTACCCGTCCGAACAGTGAGAAGCCCCGTCAGTTCAAGGGTTTCAAGACATACGATGATCGTGGTACAGACCGCTTCGTCGATCCCCTGCCGTTGGAGACAGGTCATCAGATCATCATGGCTACCGATGACCCTGAGCGTATGGTGCGCATCAGCAGTGACTCGGAGTTGCAGCTCTTCGATGGACGTATGCTCGCCCAGAATGGCTGGTTCGTGCTGCGCAGTGTATTGCCGAAGGGTAAGACGGGTAAGGTGTTGACCTGGACCATTGAACCACATGCCATCCCTGGTTGGATCCGTGAGCCGAACATCGGTTTCTGTCAGGTGGGCTATACCCCCGAACAACCAAAGGTGGCCGTGATCGAACTCGACAAGCAGGACACCCCTCAGGCGAATGCTTCCCTCTACCGCATCAAGGACGACGGTTCTAAAGAGAAAGTCTTCACGGGTGAGATCAAGCCATGGGGGCCCTATTTCAAATATAACTATGTGAAGTTCGACTTCTCCAGTGTCCGTGAGCCTGGTGTGTATTACATCCAGTATGGCAACACGAAGACCAACGACTTCCTGATCGATGAACACGTGTATGACAAGATCACTGATGCCACCACCGACGTATGGGTGCCCATCCACATGGATCACATGTACGTCACCGAGGGCTATCGTACCTGGCATGGTGAGCCCTTCAAGGAGGGTTATCTGCAGGCACCAGAGAGCGACCACTTCGACCTGCATAGTCAAGGGGCGACTACAGATACGAAATATAAACCCTATGAACTCATCCCAGGACTGAATGTAGGCGGTTTCTTCGATGCTGGTGACTTCGACATCGAGACGGGTTCGAATATCAGTGTGGTACAGAACTTCATCCGTGCCTGGGAACTCTTCAAGCCCATGCGTGATGAAACTTTCGTCAGTCAGAAGCAGCGTTACGTTGATCTGCACCGTCCTGACGGCACTCCCGATATCCTGCAGTTCATCGAGCACGGCACGCTGAACCTCGTGGCTCAGGCTGAACAGATCGGACACATGGCACAGACACTCTCTAACTCTGTGCTCGACAACTACCACCACTTAGGCGATGCCGCCTCTATCACCGACGGTCTGCACTATGATCCGAGTCTGAAGCCCTATGAGGTGTCAGCCGATGGTAAGCGCAGTGGTACACCTGACGACATGTGGGCCTTCACCACCCGCGATCCTCGTCTCGACCTCCGTGCTGCGACGATGTTCGCTGCCGCCAGTCGTGCCCTCAGAGGCTATAACGACGATCTGGCAGAGCGCGCCCTCACCCAGTCGAAGCGACTCATGCAGGAAGGCACCGAACTCCTCAAACAGCGTCACAATAACGGAATGAGGGAGATGGACTTCAGCTGGCTTGACGGTTTCGAGGGACGTGACATGAATGCCAAACCCGATAAGAAGCGTCAGAAGCTGATGGAACGTAGTCGCAAGAACAGTGAACTGCTGGGCGACATGGCTACCAACCTGCAGCTCTATGGTGCTACCCAGGAGCAGCAGTATCTCGACAACTTCAAGGCACAGATCTGGGATGCCCTCGAACTAAGCGTACCCATGAACATGCAGACAGCCCTCGATGCAGTGTCTTATATGGATGAAGCCTACAAGCAGAAGCTCCGTCCCTATGTGGAGAAATATAATGAGTATATCAAGAACTTCGATAAGAACAATCCTTACGGTGTGCCCATCGGACTCGGCAACTGGGCTGGTGTGAACATGATCCTCAACTTCGGCATCGCCGTGAACTACGCCCACCTCTACTATCCTGACATTGTGAGCAAGGATGAGATCTATCGCGTGTCCAACTGGCTCTACGGCTGCCATCCTTATCACAACTACTCGTTTGTGGCTGTCGTAGGAGCTGCCCGTCCGAAGCAGGTGTTCTACGGTAACAACCGTGCCGACTTCTCTGCTATCCCAGGTAACGTAGCACCTGGACTGCTCTTCCGTAAGCCAGACCACTTCGAGAACTTCGACGACTGGCCCTTCCTCTGGGGACAGAATGAAGGCACCATTGCCGGTAACACCCAGTACATCATTTTCGGTTCCGCCTTTAAGAACCTCCAATAAAACAGAAAAGGGCATCCCCAATCGGATGCCCTTTTTCTTGAATCATCATGCGCGGCATACCTAACTCGCGCGCATCATAAGATACATCATTATTATGAAACCGCCAAACTTTCAGGTGACTTTAAGTTCAACAATTATTTGATGGAAATTTTATTGGTGAAAAATTTGTTTTTTACTGTTATTTTAGTATCTTTGCAGTCGTAAATATCTATATTAACTAAACTATTGAAATTATGAACAGACTTATGCAATGGGTGATGGCTGCAGCCCTGATTTGCAGCTCAACGGTATTCACATCGTGCATGAACGAGGACAATCCCGTAGGTCCTACTGATAACCTCGCTGAGAAACTTATCGGCAAGTGGATGGACTATGAAGCAGACGGGCAGCCCGCATTGACCACCGGCAAGATGGTTGTCACCTTCGTCTCGCCCACTAAGGCTCTCTACAGCACGACAAAGAGCGACTTCTCGGAGAGTCAGCGCAAATGGTCAGACCATCGCGAATACGCAGCCACGATTGCCGGCAACAAGGTTACGCTGAC
>JAEEGG010016613.1_pt1 | contig 15266 bp, 10 predicted proteins | sample 9134161 | NCBI WGS metagenome assembly JAEEGG01 (sample SAMN16246543, study PRJNA631951) | gut metagenome | biome: gut microbiome; feature: rumen; material: CR-attached | host: Bos | place: Iran: Karaj | collected 2018-10
GGACAAAGGTACGACAAAAAAATGACATTAAGCCCAAAAACGGGCAAAATGTGCCATTTTTTAAGGTTTTTTGATATATATCAACCGATAACCCGCACGCCGCAGATCTGCGACAGCTGCTTTTTAATCTCCTGCAACTGCTTGAATTGCATCAGCAACTGGCGGTTTTCTTCGGGGCTGAGACGGTTGCTGCCCATCTGGCGGGTGAGGGCGGTCAGTTCGCCCGTCACGATGGCCATTTTCAGTGTGGCCAGCACCTGTGTGGTGCGTTCGCAGAGCGCCTGCTCCGTGGGTTCTGCCGACTGTTCGCCGTAGAGCTTCGAGAGCGGCTCCGCATCCTGCGAGAGCCGGAAGGCCAGATCGGCGATGGCGGGATCGGCGTGGTTGATGAAATACTGCTCGGCGTTGAAGTTGGGGACTTCGCGGATGCCGTTCAGTGTCTCCTGCAGTATGATGTTGTAGGCGGGCGTCTTCAGACTGATGTCGTCCGCGCGGAGGTTCTGGTCGATGAATTCGGCCACGGTGATGTCGCGCACGCTGCCGTCGGCGTCTTCCATCTGGCCGCAGAGCCTTCCGCCGTATTTCACGATGAGTGCGGCGATGGCGGTCTCTTGGGGCAGCGCTTTCGTCGGAGCCGAGGGCGCCGGTTTCGGGGGCACCTGTGTTTCGGGAGCGGCTGTCGGGGGTGTCTGCGGCGCTGCTGCCGGAGCGCTTTCGCCCTGAATGCCGGGGCTGCGATGGGCGGTCTCCTGATTGCGGCGTATCTGCCGTACGACACCGTCGCTGATGAGCTTCTCCTGAATGCCCAGCTTCTGCGCCGCCTGACGGACGTAGAGCGATCGGGTGATGTCGTTGGGCACGGCGGCGATGCTCTGTATGATATTGCCCGCCAGCTGCGAGAGCTTGATGGGGTCGCCCTGGGCCTCTTCAAGCAGTAGCTTGGTTTTGTATTCGATGAAGTCCACCTGGTGCGTCGCCAGATAGTCCTGATATTGCTCCTGATTGCACTTTTTGGCGAATTCATCGGGGTCTTGCCCGTCGGGGAGCATCAACAGGCGCACGTTCATGCCGTCGGCCAGCAGCATGTCGATGCCGCGCTGCGAGGCCTTGATGCCGGCGGCGTCGCCGTCGAAGAGCACCGCGATGTTCGTCGTGAAGCGCTTCACCAGTCGTATCTGTTCGTGCGTGAGAGCGGTGCCGCTCGAGGCCACCACGTTCTCCACGCCCATCTGGTGCATGGACATCACGTCGGTGTAGCCCTCCACCATATAGACGAGGTCCGCCTTCGAGATGGCCTTCTTGGCTTCGAAGAGGCCGTAGAGTTCCTTCTTCTTGCTGTAGACGCTGCTCTCGGGGGAGTTGACGTATTTCTGGCTGACGCCCTTGGTGGCGGCGTCGAGCACGCGTCCGCCGAAGCCGACCACTTTGCCCGAGACGCTGCGTATGGGGAAGATCACGCGTCCGGCGTAGCGGTCGTACATCGTGCCGTCGTCGCGTCGGACGGAGAGGCCCGTCTTCACGAGAAAGTCTTCCTGATAGCCCGCCTTGAGGGCCGCCTTGGTGAGGGCGCTGCGCTCTTTGGGGGCAAAGCCGGCGCGAAACGTCTTCACTACGTCGTCGCGGAAGCCGCGTCCGCGGAAATAGGAGAGGCCCACGGCGCGTCCGTCGGGCGTGTCGTACATCTGGTGCTCAAACCAGTCGAGGGCCCATTCGTTGAGGGCGAAGAGCGAGTCGCGCTCCGTCTCCTGCGCCCGTTCTTCGGGCGTGAGTTCCTTCTCCACAATGGGGATGCCGTAGCGTTTGGCCAGCCATCTGAGCGCTTCGGGATAGGAGATCTGCTCGTGCTTCATGAGGAAGCTCACGGGACCGCCGCCTTCGCCGCAGGCCCAGCAGCGGCAGGTGTTGCGCGCGGGCGACACGGTGAACGAGGGGGAACGGTCGTCGTGAAACGGGCAGAGCCCCTTCCAGCCCGAACCGGACTTCTTGAGGTTGACGAATTCCGAGACGACATCGTAGATTTGTGCCGCCTCGTTGATTCTCGCTATGGTTGCGCGGTCGATCATGTATTCCGGTTTCAGTCGAGCAGATGGCCGGCGGCGTCGTAGCTTCTGCCGCCTTTGACGATGACCAGTCGCTGTCCCTTCATGTATTTGCCGTCTTTCTCCTGTGTATTTTTCAATGTCGTCCGGGCACTACTGACCTTCGTGGCGTCGCCTATGCGCACCAGTTTGAAGCCCGTGAAGATGGTCCAGTCGTCGTTGATTTTCGAGGCTTTGTCGATGCCGAGCTCCACGCTCTCGCCCTCCTCGACGTTAAACTCCACGCTGTTGTCGGTGTAGCGTCCTTCGCAGAAATACTGAGAGGCCTGCTCCATGCTGTTGGGCACGTAGCCCTGGGAGGTGTTCACGCCCAGAAACCCCATCGTGCCGGCTTCGGCGAAGACGCTCAGGAGCGGGGTCTGCTGCCTGTCGCGGGTGCCGGGCGTGGCGAAGAGGCGGGCGTTGAGGGCCTCCGTGCCTGCGGCGTGGGATGAGGCCGCTGCCGTGTTGCTGCCGGCGCGGTAGTAGCCCTGACAGCTGAGACGGTAGCGCCCTTTGGGCAGACCCGTCACCGTCTGCTTGCACGAAAAGGAGCTGTTGTTCCAGAACTCCTGCTCGTTGTAGTTGGTGGCTTCGTTATAGTCGGCCTTCGTCACCGTCCAGCCGCTCTTGCTGTTGCCCTCGAAGCGGGGATTCACGATCCACTCGGTCATGTCGGTGTCCTGGCTGTAGTCCTTTTTGGGCCACGAGGTGTAGGTCACGTCGAAACCGCTGCCGGTTAACTCGACCTTGACGCATTCTCCGGGCGTGAGGCTCATGTCGCGCTTGACGCGGGTCAGATTGCCGGGCATGCCCCAGAGGGTGATGGTCGTGCTAGCATTGGCCTGCACGTAAGCCACTCTAGGCTCCGTCAGCACGGCCTTCACGTTGCTGCCGGCGATGAAGATCTGCAGGGGCTGTGCGAAGCTGTTGTTCTGCTCCAGCGAGAGCTTCACCGAAGCCTTGCTGCCGTTGATGCTGGTCTCTTCCTTGAACACGGGAGCGGCGAAGTCCTTGATGCTGATGCCCGTGATGTTGGCCTCCTTCTGGCCCTTGAAGTTGCTGATGAGCACATAGTAGATGCCTTCGGGGTCGGGCGTGATGATGCCGTTCCAGCCTTCGGGCAGCAGCGGGCGCAGCAGTTCCTGCTGCTGGGCTGTGGCCTTGGTGTCTTCGGCGTTGATCTTGCTGTAGTACACCAGGTTGCGTGCATCCACCACGCTGCCGGCCGAGACGTTGCGCGGGCTGTTGCTGTACATGGGGTAGAGCTTCGAGGTGTAGATGCTGTTGTTGGCGCCTCTGTCGGCGAAGGCCATCTTCTTGCCGTTGTGGCCGATGACGGCCAGCTCGTTGTCGATGTTCACCCAGTCGGAGCTGAAGGTCAGCTGCTGGCTGCCGTCGCGCTGCTTCCAGGTGATCTCGCCGCCGTCTTCGTAGTAGAGCGTGCGCTTGAGTTTGGTCAGTTCGTCGGTGGAGATGGCCAGCAGACCGCCCTTCTCGGCGGTGACGGTGCAGGCGCTGTTGGCGGTCACGTAGTCCAGATAGATGAAGGCGTTGCCGGGCGTGGAGTAGAGGGCGAAGCGGTTGTCCAGAGCGCCGCCGTTCACGGAGAGCTCGCCGTTCATCACCCAGGCGTTGCCGTCGAGCTGGTAGATGCCCGAGACAACGGGGGTGGCGTCGGTGCTTTTGCCGCTGACTTCATACCATCCGGTGATGTTGCCCGAGTTGTTGGCGCGATAGGGCACCACGATTTTGTTCTTGTCGGCTTTGTCGGCGGCGAAGTAGCCGGTGTAGCTCTTCAGACCCGTGCTCCACGAGAAGCAGGTGAAGCGCGAGGGGCTGTAGCCGCGCACGACGTTCTGACAGGGGAATATCTTTGCCTCGGCGTGGGCCTCGCGGAACTCCTTCCACGTGGGCGCCTTCATGCCGGTAGTGGGCATCATGAGGTGCATCAGATAGGTCATCATCACACGGTGCGCCTCCACACCCATGCGGCGTGCGGCCACGTCGGGACGCAGCAGCCACGAGCCGTCGGAGGTCGTCGTCTGGCGGGCCTTGATCTGCTTGTAGGCCAGATTCTCCAGCAGCAGGGCGTTGGCGTCGCGCTGGAAGCAGGCCTGGGTGGAGTAGGAGGTGATCTGGTCGTAGAGGAACAGGCTCCAGTCGTTGCCGTTGGGCATGGCCAGTTCGCCGTCGGCCAGAGCCAGCCAGTTGAGCACGTTGTCCATCACTTCCTGGTTGTTGTGCTGCAGGGCGGCCGAGTGCCACTGCTGGTTGGCGCCCTGGAACAGCTTCAGCGCCAGAGCGGCTTCGCCCAGCTCCTGCATCACGACGTTCTGGTAGGAGGTGTGGAAGAGGTTGTGGTTCTGCAGCGTCCAGTCGCTGTAGAGGTTGTTGCCCTTGTAGAGATCGGCCCATGTGGTGTGGTCGTACCACAGATCCACCTCGTCCGTGCGGGCGGCGTCGTCGCCGTGGGAGTAGCTGTTGACGGCGAAGAGGCGCATGCGCTCAAACCACTGTTCTGCCAACGGGTCGTCGGGGAACAGACCCAGCGCGGCGGCCAGCACGTCGGCTTCCCAGCCGTTTTCCTCGGCCTTCGTGTCGCCGGCATAGCCCGTGGGCACGCTGCGATAGAGCTCATAGTTGCATTCGGCCTTCAGCATGGCGTAGATCCAGCCCTTTTGATCCTGTGTGAGTTTGTCCCACTGGAAGAAGGCGGAATAGGCCACCGACATGGCCCAGAGGCTGCTCTCCCAAACGGCATCGCTGGTGGAGGTGGAGCCCCAATAGTTACCTCCCGAGCACACCTTCAGCTTGTTGGCTTTGTGGGTGGAGTAGGCATAGACCAGACTCTTCATGGCGTATTCTTCCAGCAGGTCGTACGTGATGCCCGAGGGCAGGCTGATGCCTTCGGGTTTGGCGTATTTCACCAGGAAGGCGGCGATCATCGAGAGGTCGGCGTTCGGACGCACGCCCTTTTCGCCGTTGGGGCACGAGGGGCTGCTGCCGTTTTCCGTGTTGTAGAAGAAGCCGCAGCTCTCGCCCTTGCTGTTGGGAGCGGCGCACTGGAACCAGTAGTTCTTCATGTAGGGGGTGAACCCGGCCAGCATCTTCAGGAGGTCTTTCATCATCTCGTCTTCGGGCACGAAGGCGTCGTCGATCTTGCCTTCCGTGGGCGAATCCACATCGCTCTCCGTGGGGTCGGGGTCGGGTGTCTCGCCGGTGATGTCGAAGAGGCGCACGTTGTCCAGCAGGAAGCTGGCGCCGGCGCTTTCGATCCAGTTGAACTCAAAGCCCAGGGAGACGCTCTTGGCCTCCGTCAGCGTGAACTCCACACTGAGGGTGGTCCACTGGGAGGGGATGCTGCCCGAGTTCATCGTGATGACGGTGTTCTCGCTCGCGGCCACGAGTTTGCCGCTGCTGGAGGTGCCCGGCGTGGCGCTTTTGCTGTCCACCGTCAGGCGGTATTTGGCGGCCGGCAGCGTCACCGTCTGCTTCACCGAGGCGCTGCCGTCGGTCCAGGCGTGGCGGATGTAGTACATCTGCACCCCGTCGGAGGCGGCGCCCGGAGCGCCCAGATTGTTGTCGGTGGCTGTAGCGGCGGCGGTCATGATGTCGCTCACGCCGTAGACGCCCGTCACGGTCCATCCCGTCAGGCCCGTGCCCACGTTGCCTGCGCCGCGGGTTCCGTCAACGGGGAGGCTGGAGGCCAGAGGCTGCTCGAAGGAGGCGTTCTGGAGATACTGGCTGGTCACGTCGATCTGTGCGCGCGTCGTTGCGCAGAGGGCGCAGAGACTCACGAGGAGCAAAACGGTCTTTTTCATAGCGTTGTGTGTGTTTTTGGGGTCGGATGACACCTTATATATACGTATATTCGTGACAAAGATACGAATAAAAGCGCAAAACGGCGACTTTTTCCGCGGATTTTATCTTTTTCCCGCCGTTTTCTTTTCCGTTTTCCGAAAAAAATGTATTTTTGCATCGAGTTTTATGTTTAACCTTATTAATAAAACAACACGATGAAAAACATGAAATTTCTCTTTTTGGCTCTTGCCCTGACTCTGTGCTCCGTGTCTCTGTCCGCCCGCGACCAAGTTATCTCCGAGCAGCAGCTCCCCGCAGCCGCCAAGACTTTCGTGAAGCAGTATTTCAAGAACCGCACCGTCTCTCTGGCCAAGAAGGACGTGGACTTCGGCTCCACCACTTACGACGTGGTGCTCAACAGCGGCACGAAGATTGAGTTCAACGCCAAGGGCGAGTGGAAGGAAGTGGACTGCGCTCCCGCCGCCGTGCCTTCTGCGCTCATTCCTTCGGCCATCGCCTCCTATGTGAAGGCCAACTATGCCAACTGCAAGATTGTCAAGATTGAGCGCGATCGCAGCGGCTTCGACATCGAGCTCTCCAACGACGTTGATTTGCGTTTTGACAAGCAGGGCAAGTTTATACGCGTTGACGACTGAACGTGCGGCTTAAGATATCCCTTTGGCTCCTGCTGAGCCTTTGTTTTGCGTGTGGGGCGGCATCCGGTGTTGTCCCACCGCGTTTTTCATATGATTTCATCGTGCCCGCCGACGGCAGTTTCACGGAGGCGGTGCATGCCGCCAACGCCCGTCCCGACAAGCGGCGCCGCTTCCGCATCTTCATCATGGCGGGCCGCCATCTGAGCGAGGGCGACGGCACGCCCCTTCGGGTGAAGGACGGCGGGGAGGAACTGACTGTGCCCTCGCCGATGACGCTGCTCACGGCGCCCAACACCAGCATCTGCGGCGAGGATCCCGAGACCAGCGTCGTTGAGTCGCGCCCGCTTCACGAGGGCATCTCCGTCACCGCCACGCTTTTTGCCCGGGGAGCCGACAGCACCTATCTTCAGGACCTCACGCTCTGGTCTAACTACCGCAGCGAGCCCGGTGCTTTTGCCGTGCGCGCCGTGGCGCTTCGCGAGCAGCAGTGTCGGGGCAACATGCTCCGGCGCGTCACCCTTCTGAGCAATCAGGACACCTACGTCACCAACAGCGGCGGCACCACCTACCTCTGCGGCTGCAACATCCACGGCACGGTGGATTTCATCTGCGGCGGCGGCACGGTGTTCTTCGACCGCTGCCGTCTTCTTTTGCGTCCGCGCGGCAGGACGGGCAATGTCATCTGCGCTCCCGCTACGGAGGACAGCCTGGACTTCGGCTACGTGTTCCACCGCTGCACCGTCGGCGGCGACGCCCTTCAGGCGGGCCGCTGGAAGTGGGGACGTCCCTGGCAGAAGTCGCCCCGCGCCGTCTTCCTCCACACCCGCACGCTCCTGCTGCCCGACTCCGGCGGCTGGGCTGAGATGCACGGCACGCTGCCGCGTCTCTTTGCCGAATACGCCACCACGGACAGCCTCCTGCGTCCGGTGCCCCTCAGGCTGCGCCGCACCCGCTACCGCAACCGCGATGGCGAAGCCGTCACCGCGGTTCATGGCCCCGTGCTCTCCGCCGATGAGGCTGCGGCCTGCGACCTGCGCCGCGTCTTTCCCTCCTGGCGCCCCGATGAGGCGAGCGCTCCCGTAATGCCGCCCGAAGTGCGTCTGGAGGGAGCTTCTCTGGTGTGGGACGACGTCCCCGAGGCCGGCCTCTACGCCGTCTGCCTTGACGGACGTGTGTCGGCCTTCACCACGGCGCCGCGCTACCGTATTCCCGCCGACAGCCCTTCGGGGGCGCGCTACAGCGTGCGTTGCGCCAACTTCTACGGCGGTCTGGGCCCCCGGAGCAACGAGCTGTCTCCCGATCCCGTCACGCCGCCTCCCGCCGGTGCACCCTGTCGTTTCGAGCCCTCGCGCAACTATCTGGAGTGGGTCGTCGCCTCGCGTCTCGGTGATTTCAAGGCCAATACGCAGCCTTCCGGCTTCGCCCTTTTCGATGCCGACGGCCGCATGCTCTCGCCCTCTTCCCGAAGGAAGGGCACGCTCGACTATGTGCCCGGCCTGGTGGCCAAAGCCCTGCTCGAGGCGGTGGACTGCTTCCGCGCTCGTGACGCCCGCGCCGTGGCGCCCTGGTACTATGCCGTGGCCGAATACGCCCTCACGTGCTCCATCTCCAGTGCCGGCCTTCTCGGCGAGTCGTTCGACGACCTCAATGCCGTGAAGCTCTATTGTCCGCTGCAGCGTCTGGCCCGTGAGGGTTGCTTTGCCGACAGCCCGCTCTGCAGGGCCGATTCCGTGGAGGCCGTCTCGCAGCGGCGCTTCAGGGAGACGCTTCGGGCTTTCCGTCTGGCCGACAGCCTCTATGCCATCCCTTCTTCCGTGCGCCCTGACGCCGCCGGCGGCTGGTGGCACAAGCGGCGCTACACCAACCAGATGTGGTGCGACGGGCAGTATATGGGTCCCGCCCTCCTGGCTCAGATGATGAATGAAGACCCTCAATATCGGCCGATTTCATCGGACGATTGGGCCATCGTTGTGCGCCAGTTCACCATCTCGTGGCGCTATCTTTGGGACGAGCGCGAGCGCCTGCTCTACCATGCCTTTGCGGCCGATCCCGCCGATTCCTTTGCGGCCTGTTGGCAGGGCATCTCTTCCCGTCCGGGCGCCGAGGTGCTCCATTCGGCCGAGTTCTGGGGTCGGGCCGAGGCCTGGTATTTCATGGCGCTGGTCGATGTGCTGGAGCAGCTGCGTCTGGCCGGTCGCGGCGATTCCGCCGATTTCCGCACGCTCCACGGCTTCCTCGGACAGCTGGCCTCCGGCATTGCCGCCCGTCAGGACAGCGCTTCGGGCTGCTGGTATCAGCTCTTGGCCCACGACAGCACTTTGGTGGCGCGCGACTACCGCAGCGACGACCGTTGGACCGACGCTTCCGTGCGCAACTATCTGGAGTCCTCCTGCACCGCCATCTTCACGGCGGCCTATCTCAAGGCGATGCGTCTGGGGCTGCTCGGCGAGGAATTTCTGCCGACGGCATCCCGTGCCTATCGCGGCTTTGTGGAGCGCTTCATGGTGCACGACGGACGGGGCGGAGTGCATCTCCTCGGCAGCTGCCGTTCGGCCGGTCTGAGCGGCGGCAAACAGCGCGACGGCTCCGCAGCCTATTATCTTCTGGGCAAGGACACGAGGCCTACGGGCCCAGATTCCGTGGACTTCTTCACCGAGGGCAAGGTGCTCGGCGGCTTCATCATGGCCGCCACGGAGTGGGAGAGGAGAGGGATGAAGTAATTTTCAAAAAAATGCTCACGCAAATTACGCAAATTGCAAGTTGCAAATTGTTTGTCGTTCCCAGTGCCAACATCCTGACTCTGCATAAAACTTGACATCCAAACCCACTTTTACGGCCTCTGCTCGGTCTCTGCACGGTCTCTGCACGGCTTCAGGGTGTCGGCTGAAGCCCGATGCCTGATTTTGAGCGGCGAACATAAGTTTTTATTTGCTTGCAATTTGCGCAATTTGCGTGTGCAAATTAGAAAATAACACGCCTACGTGTTTCATACGTGTACGCGTAGCTGATTTTTTGACATAGCCTCATAAAAAGTAAAGCTGAGAGAACATAGCGATTAAGTGAGAGCAGTGTGGAGCTTGTTCCAACACTGCCGAGCGTGAGCTATGTCTACGTAGCGAAGCTTCGTGAAGAGGGCCCTCAAAAAAAAACTGCGGAGCGCATCGCGCTACGCCCAGGCCCAGTAAAAAATTTAATTTGCACGTAATTTGCACGGTCACTTTTCTCAGTTTATAGATAACTATGAACTACGTTAGTAGTGAGTAGTTAGCTAGAAACTTCTTTTAAACTTTTTCTTTCTTCTCTACTCTTTGCTACTTTCTCTCTCTTCTTCTTTTTTGCGCAAATTACTTGCAAATAAAATCGTTCGATTGTTATATTTCACTGATTTACATAGGGGTTACAAGAAGAGTGGGACATTTCGCTTTTTTGTTGTCGTACCTTTGCAGCGTCAAACCGGAATGACAGCGCTCTTTGACTTAATGCTACACACCGAAAAGAACCGGAAGGCCGGTTCCAGATCAGTTAATTTGCTTGCTTGCGTAATTTGCGTGGAGTAAAATTTAAAAAAATGAGGCTTCCTGTGTAAATTTTACCCAAAATATTTGGTGGATTGAAATTATTGCCGTACCTTTGCGGTGTAAAATTTACCAAAGAACGAAAATGGAAGCAAAAACCTACACTTACAAATACCCGCACCCCTCGGTCACAACGGACTGCGTCATCTTTGGCTTCGACGGCACAAAGCTGCAGGTGCTGCTCGTCGAGAGAGGCTTGGAGCCCTACAAGGGGAAGTGGGCGTTTCCAGGCGGTTTCGTCAAGATGGACGAGTCGTGCGAAGAGGGTGCGCTGCGTGAGCTGAAAGAGGAGACGGGGCTTACGGGTGCCTACATCGAGCAGTTTCGCACCTTCAGCGATCCGAATCGCGACCCCAGAGAGCGTGTCATCACCGTCGCTTACTACGCTCTGGTGCGCATTCAGGACGTGAAGGCCGGAGACGATGCGGCGAAGGCCGGGTGGTTTGCTCTGGACGAGGTGCCGCAGCTGGCCTTTGACCACGACAGAATCCTGCGGGCCGCTCTGAAGCGCCTCCGCGAACGCATCCATTTCGAGCCGATAGGTTTTGAGCTTCTGCCCGAGAAGTTCACGCTGAAGCAGCTGCAGAACCTCTATGAGGCCATCCTGGACGTGCACTTCGACCGAAGCAACTTTGCCAAGAAGATGCTGCACTTCAACATCCTCACGCAGCAGGACGAAACCGTCTGGCCCACACCCCGGCGTGAGGCCCGTCTTTACAGCTTCAACGAAGAGAGTTATAACGAGTTAAAACAAAAAGGATTCCGTCTGGAGTTCTGAATGAGAGGAGATTTGAACCCATGAAAAACCTGCTGCTTAGTGCTGCCATCGGCGATATCGCCGGCATGCCTTACGAGTTTCACGGAAGGACCAAGGACTACGATGCCGTCAACCTCCTTCTGCCGTCCAACACCTACACCGACGACACCGTCTGCACCTTTGCCTGTGCCGAAGCCTTGCTGAAGGGCACGGATATGGCTGAAACGCTGTGGACCCGATGCCGCGCGGACTTCTTCCGGGGCTTTGGCGGACGTTTTGCCCGGTGGCTCTCGGCGCGTGAGTTGCAGCCGTCCTATCATTCCTACGGCAACGGCAGCGGCATGCGCGTCTCCGCTGCGGGTTTTATGGCAAAAAGTGTGGAAGAGTGCATTGACCTGGCCACCCAGACCGCCCTTCCTACGCACGACCATCCCGAGGGCATCAAGGGCGCTGTCGCTACGGCTCTGGCCATCTTCTACGGGATGCAGGGCAGGGACAAGGACTATATCCGCCGTCATGTGTTGGACGAATACTATCCGGAATGGTCAGAATTGTCGTATGCCGACATCAAGCCGCACTACGGCTTTGACGAGACCTGTCAGAAGACGATTCCTGCGGCGCTCATCTGCTTCCTGGAGAGCGAGGACTATGTTGATTGTCTCAAGCTGGCCATCTCTTTGGGCGGCGATGCCGACACGCTTGGCGCCATTTCCGGCCCGATGGCATATGCTTTTTATCGTGAGATGCCCGAAGAGCTCATCGCCAATGCCAAAGCCAAACTCCCGGAGTGGATGCTTCAGGTGAATGACGAGATGGACCGGTATGTAGGGCAGTAGTGAACTGTCAACCGTTTTAGGAAAAGACACAAAACCGTAGATTTGCAGCTTGCGAAAGATTTGCGAAACGTTTTGTTTGTGCGAAGCGTTTATTTTTCGTAACTTTGTGCGGAATTTACGAATGATAGCATGACAGGCAGAACAATTATTTCCCTTCTTTCCATTGCGGGTATTCTCTTGTTTGGCTCCTGCAGAGAGGCCGGCAAGGATGCGGAAAACGGCAGAGAACTGACCGATCTCAGCGGAGCATGGCGACTGGAGTCGAGACAATATCCCGGCGGAGGAACCTACGAAGCAGACTTGGAGCACGAGACGTGGCGCATGCGTCTCTACGAGGGCGACAGCATCTTCTATGAGTACGGCTTGAGATGCGACACCAGCGGCACTGTGATTGTACCCTACAGCCGAAACTACTTCACCCTGCTGCTCACGGCCGACAGCGCGCTGGCCTATTATGAGGGGGAAGATCCGCATCCTCTGGAGCGACTCGGCGACTCGGCACTCGTCATCCAGAGCTTCGGCTCGCGCTACACCTGGCGACGCTATCCCCTCAGTGAAGAACAGCGTCAGGCAATCCTTTCCTACGGCGGCGACAGCGAACGCAGCATCGTCATTTCCGTGGCCGAGCGACGACTCAAGCGGGAGAATCATCTTCTGACCTATGTGTTGTTGTTGGTTGTGGGGCTGCTTCTGGTTGCCGTGATATATGCCCGCCGCACCCTGCTGCGCAAGCGGCACATCGAGCAGCAATTGCGCGCCATCAGCGAGGAGAATCAACTGCGACCTGCCATCGTCAGCGATGCCTTGCAGCGTGTGGCCGATGAATTCAGGCATTCTGAATACTACATGGGTCTGCGCCGTCGTCTGCGCGACGGAGAGGTGCTCTCGGAGGACGACTGGCGCGAAATGGAGCAGCAACTCCGCGCCGCGTATCCCGATTTCGTGCGGCGCCTTTCGGGCCTCTTCCGCCTCTCCGAGGTGGAGTGGCGCACCTGCCTGCTCATCAAGCTGGAACTCTCGCCCTCCGACATGACGCGGGCGCTCTGTCGCGAGGCCAGCAGCATCAGCAGCATACGCAGCCGCCTCTACGCCAAGGTCTTTGGTCGCAAGGGCAGCCCGCGCGATTGGGACGATTTTATTCTCTCATTGTGAGGCTGTTACGAATGTGTGCGAAACAATGAGAAGCAGATGCGAAACGATGGCGAAGGGTCGCATTGAAATTGCGAAACGATTGCGAAACAAAATGTTTGCACTGGTCTGAAAAACGTCTTACCTTTGCCGGCGAATTCAAGACAATGTGTGCAGAGACGCGTCGCACCGCAACGTTTAATCATTAAAAAAGAAATGCTATGAAAAAGTTCACATTCAAGAGTGCTCTCACCGCCCTCATCGCCGCTCTGGCCTTCATCGGCTCTGCTCCGTGCAGCGCGGAGGAGTTCAGCGACAACCCTGATCTCTACGGCACCTGGGTGCTGGAGAGCATGCAGTATGAAGGAGAGAAACTGATCCAGTGCCGCTCCAACGGCTACACCCAGATCAAGTATTATGGCAAGGACGGTGAATATGCCTGCGTGGAGATTCGTCGGGCGCGTGTCGGCAGTTCGGAAAAGTATTTCATCCACTCCAGCCCTCACGAGAGCGGCTACAAGGCCTTCAGCCTCAAGGGCAACATGTATTCGGAGATGGGTCGCGCACCGATCAAGGACGCTATTATTTTTGCCGACAAAAACACCATTAAAGGTAAATGGAAAAACCGCCACGACGTGTGGAAACGTATTGAGCTGCCCAAAGCGCTGCTCGACAACATCCTTGCCGTGTGCCGTGCGACACGGGATTCACAGTCAAAAGAGATTCAGGACATGATGAAGTTGCACCTGATGAAATAATAAGGTTAATTAAAAGATTGAATCCCACATTCCCTCCCGCCGTCTGATGAGTGGGGGCGGGAGGGTCTTTCTTCCCTTTTTCCAACTCAACATTGTTTTACATCTTAAATATTATATTGCTATGAAAACCTGTTCCATCAACAATATCTGGCGCTGCGCCCTGTGTCTGTTTGCCGCAGCAATGATTTCTCTTGGCTGCCCTGCTGCCGATGACACCATCCATGACAAGGTGGACGAGATGCCGACCTACAAGGGCGGTAATGATGCGCTGATGAAGTTTATATGCAACAACATGGTGTATCCCAAGGAGGCTGCCAGCTCCGGCATTGAGGGCCGTGTGGTCGTCCAGTTCCTCATTGAGAAGGACGGCAAAGTGTCTGCCCGCAAGGTGGTCAAGAGTGTGTCTCCGCAGCTGGATGCAGAAGCCCTGCGTGTGTCCAAGCTCATTAACAACTGGACGCCCGGCAAAATAAAGGGCGAGCCCGTCCGTTGCCATTTCACGTTGCCGTTTGTTTTTAAGCTGAAGTAAACGGCATCAGACTTTCGCGCCTGCAGATTTTCCTGCGGGCGCTTTTCTTTTGGCCCTTCCAGATTTTACTGCATAGTTATCCAAAACTTTTTTTATAGTTATCCGGAAAAATAGGGTAGTCTTTGACAGAACATTTTGCTGGTTAAAGAATCTTTTGTATCTTTGCATTATATTTTGTGTAATAACTGATCATAGCCATGAATGCGTACAACACAAAAGGCAAACAGTTCATCGGCGCTATCAACGAGCTGGTGAAGGATGAGGGTCGTGAGAACTACGACGTCCTGTTTGAGACTCTTAACAGCATTTCGCTCAAAGACGGCGTACATTTGGGTCTGAAGCTTGCATCCGAAAGAGGATTGGGTGATGAGTCATGTTTCTATACCGTCAAGAACGGTGTTGACCCCAGTCGCGGAAAAGAACCGCTCTTCATTAATGCTGTCTTTCCTGATTTGAAGGTGGAAAAGTCGGAGATGGGTGCTTGGCAAGCGTATCTGCTCTTTGTGTCGCAAACCATACTGCCTGTTTTTTGGCATGGTGGCTATATATGCAGGGACTATTTCTTTGACGCCTCGGATGTTGATATATTCAATCAAGAGGGTTATGAAGACACGCCGGAATTGTCCGTCGACGAAATACCGGAGCCGTCTGTCGCGGTAGAAGATGATAAATACGTTGTTAGTTGTGCCTATTGGAATGACTGGGAAGGTCTTGTCAGAGAGACGGTGAGGGTCAAGTTTTTGAAAAATGAAGATGTTAAAATCCTGGTGCCGAAGCAAAAGGTTCTCAAAAGATATAATTGTGGAATTTGTTATTAGCTAGAACACGGTAACTTGTAATTTGCAATTTGCGTGTTTGCGTGGAGTAAATTCCTGGCAAATTGATGGCGGTTTTTTCAACTTTTGTGGGGAGAATCTGATGGAGATTATAAGCTCCCGTCAAAGTCTTCTTGCGCTCTAACTGGCTTTCCAAAAACCGCAGATTTGCGGCTTGCGAAAGATTTGCGAAACGTTTTGTTTGTATGAGGCGTTTATTTTTCGTAACTTTGTGCGGAAATTACGAATGATAGCATGACAGACAGAACAATTATTTCCCTTCTTTCCATTGCGGGTATTCTCTTGTTTGGCTCCTGCAGAGAGGCCGGC
>JAEEGG010016623.1_pt1 | contig 15256 bp, 12 predicted proteins | sample 9134161 | NCBI WGS metagenome assembly JAEEGG01 (sample SAMN16246543, study PRJNA631951) | gut metagenome | biome: gut microbiome; feature: rumen; material: CR-attached | host: Bos | place: Iran: Karaj | collected 2018-10
GCAGGCTCTCGGGTCGTCGTCAATGGCGACGCTTATCTCGTTTACACGCGGCAGGGGATGCATAATCGAAAGGTCCGCCTTAGCCGTTTCAAGCTTCTTCATATCGAGAATATAGCTGTCCTTGAGTCTTAAGTAATCCTCCTCGTTGAAGAAGCGCTCGCGCTGAACTCTCGTCATATAGAGTATGTCGAGCTGCGGCATAACACCGACGAGGTCGGTCGTCTGCTCGTAGGGTATGCCGTTTTTCTGAAGCACATCCTTCTTAACGTAGCTGGGAAGCTTCAGCTCCTCAGGCGAGATAAGTATGAATTTGTTGCCCTCATAACGCGACATTGCATTGATGAGCGAGTGTACCGTTCTGCCGAATTTGAGGTCGCCGCAAAGACCGATTGTCAGGTTGTCAAAGCGTCCCTTTTCGCGATATATTGTCAGCAGGTCCGCAAGCGTCTGAGTCGGGTGATTGTGGCCGCCGTCGCCCGCGTTGATAACGGGTATGCTTGCCGCTCTTGACGCTATATACGGCGCGCCCTCCTTCGGGTGGCGCATCGCGATAATGTCGGTGTAGCAGCTGACGGTTTTCGCCGTGTCGGCTACGCTTTCGCCCTTTGCCGCCGACGATGAGCCCGCTTCGCTCATCGAGATTACGTGACCGCCGAGCTCGTACATCGCCGCTTCAAAGCTCATTCTCGTACGCGTCGAAGGCTCGTAGAAAAGTGTGGCGAGCTTCTTTCCGTCGCAGACGTGAGCGTACTTTTCGGGATTGTCAATGATGTCGAGCGCGGTTTTTATCAGCTCGTTAAGCTCGTCAACGCTTAAATCGAGCACGTCCATAACGCTTCTCATATTATGCTCCGATCCAGCTTTCGTCGGAAGGATTGTTCCTGAAAGCTATAAGTCTTTTTATATCTTCCTGCTTTATGTAGCCTTCCTCGGCGGCTACAACCGCAATTTCGTCAAAGTTCGTAAGCGAAACGTTCTTCACGTTTGCCTCTTTAAGTCTGTCAAGACCCTTCTGCATACCGTAGGTGAAGATTGACACGATGCCGAGCACCTCCGCGCCCGCTTCGCGAAGCACGTTTACTACCTCGATAACCGAGCCGCCCGTTGAGATTAAATCCTCAACGACTACGACCTTCTGTCCCGCTTCGAGCCTGCCCTCAATCTGATTCTGTCTGCCGTGGTCCTTTGCGCCCGAGCGGACGTAGCCCATCGGCATACCCATAATATGACCGACAATTGCGGCGTGGGCAATACCCGCGGTTGACGTGCCCATAAGCACCTCGCAGTCGGGATAATTCTCCTTTATAAGCTCGGCCAAACCGTTTTCAACGTCGTTTCTGACGTCGGGTGCGGTCAGCGTAAGTCGGTTGTCGCAGTAGACGGGACTTTTAATTCCGCTTGCCCAGGTGAAGGGCTCCTCGGGACGGAAAAAGACCGCCTTGATTTTAAGTAAATCCTTTGCAATAAGCTTTTTGAGTTCCATACTTTTCTCCTTAACCTATGAATTCGTGACAGCAGCGTTTGTAAGCCGCAACGGGATCGTCAGCCGCCGTTATCGGTCTGCCGACAACTATGTAATCCGAGCCGATTTCCTTCGCCGCGGCAGGTGTCATAACGCGCTTCTGGTCGCCTATGTCGCCGTCCGCGAAGCGTACGCCGGGCGTTACCGTAAGGAAGTCGCTGCCGCAGGTTTCGTGAACCTTTTTCGCTTCAAGCGGTGAGCAGACAACGCCGTCAAGTCCCGCGTTTCTGGCGTTAAGCGCATAGTGCATAACAACCTTGTCAATCGGCTCGTGAATGAGCAGATCGTTTTCCATCGACTCCTGATCGGTTGAGGTCAGCTGGGTAACCGCTATAAGCAGCGGCCTTGTGCCGTCCTCTCTTGTCAGGCCTTCAAGCGCCGCTTCCATCATTCTTACAGTTCCTGCGGCGTGAAGGTTGCATATATCAACGTCAAGGCGTGAAAGCACCGCCATTGATTTTTTAACCGTGTTGGGTATGTCATGGAGCTTCAAGTCGAGGAAGATTCTGTGACCTCTCTTTTTGATTTCTCTCACGATTTCGGGGCCTTCCGCATAGAAAAGTTCCATGCCTATTTTAACAAAAGGCTTGCGGTCTGTAAATAGACTGAGAAATTCAAGCGTTTGCTCCTTACTCGCAAAGTCGCAGGCAACGATTACGTCCTTTCCCATTATAAAGCACCTCCGATTATGTCAGTTAAGTTTTCGATACCGTATTTTTCCATGGCCTCAGGCAAGGCTTCGATAATTTCCTTACAGGCGAGGGGATTGACGAGATTTGCCGCGCCGACCTCGACTGCCGTCGCGCCCGCGAGCATCATTTCGATAACGTCGTCTGCCGACGAAACGCCGCCCATACCGACAACGGGAATGTTCACCGCCGAAGCGACCTGATAAACCATACGAAGCGCCACGGGGAAAATCGCGGGTCCCGAAAAACCGCCCATTTTATTTGCAATTACGGGCTTCCTCGTTTTAAGATTAATTCTCATTCCGAGAAGCGTATTTATAAGACTGATTCCGTCTGCTCCCGCCGTTTCGCAAGCTTTTGCAATTGCAACTATATCGGTTACGTTTGGCGAAAGCTTGATAATAACCGGCTTTGTTGTTACCGCTTTAACCGCCGCAACAACCTCTGCCGCCGCATCGGGGCTTGTGCCGAAGCTCATGCCGCCGCCGTGAACGTTCGGGCAGCTGACGTTTACCTCAAGCCAGCCGACCTGCTCCTCTTTATCGAGCAGAGCGCAGGTGTAGGCGTAGTCCTCAACCGAAAAGCCGCTGACGTTAGCCATAACGGGTTTATTAAAAACCTTTTTTAGCTTAGGCAACTCCTCGCTTATAACCTTTTCAACACCGGGATTCTGAAGTCCCACGGCGTTGATCATACCCGAGGTGCATTCCGCAATTCTCGGTGTGGGATTGCCGAAGCGCGCGTCCTTTGTAGTACCCTTGAATGAAAATGTACCGAGTACGTTTATATCGTAGATTTCCGCAAATTCATAGCCGAAGCCGAACGTGCCCGAGGCGGGGATTACGGGATTGTCAAGCTCAATGCCGCAAAGGTTAACGCTCAGTTTTCCCATAAAATCTCCTCCTTTTCAAGCACGGGGCCGTCCTTACAGATACGCTTATAGCCCGTGACGGTTTTGCAGCTGCAGCCCATGCATGCGCCAAATCCGCAGCCCATTCTCTCTTCAAAGCTGAACTGTCCCGAGGTATTTGCCGACTTATAAACAGCCTTTAACATAGGCTCGGGACCGCAGGTGTAGAAGTAGGAATAGCTTTCGGGCAGGGCGTCCGTGACAAAGCCCTTTACGCCGAAACTTCCGTCAACGGTCGTTACCGTTACGTCGCAGCCTAGCGCTTTGAACTCGTTTTCGTAAAAGACCTCGTCCTGAGTGTTGAAGCCGAGGATTACATTTACCTTACAGCCTTTTGAAATCAGTTTTTTTGCAAGCAGATACATCGGCGGAACGCCGACTCCGCCGCCGATAAGCAGGGGAGCGCCGCCCGATTTTGTAAGGTCGTAGCCGTTGCCCAGTCCCGTAAGTATCTGCAGGCTTTCGCCCTCGCTCATTTCGCTCATCTTTTCGGTGCCGTTGCCGACGACCTTGTAAATGAGCGTGAGAACGTCGCCCTGCACGTCGCAAACGGAAATCGGTCTGCGAAGGTAGAAGCCGTCAAGCTTGATGTTGACGAACTGACCGCAGTTTGTGATGTCGGACGTGTCGCCCGTAAGCGTCATTCTGTAAACCGACTTTGCGATAAGTTCGTTTGAATTGATTGTAAAAATACAGTCCTTCATTTTCTTCCTTATGAATCAATCGTTGAAATTGTAAGCGTGGTTTCCTCGAGCGTGTCGAGCAGAACTCTTACCGTGTCAAGCGAGGTGAATATAGTCGTGTTGTTTTCCGTTGCGAGCTGTCTTATCTGTACGCCGTCGCTCTCGGGAGCCGAAGCGCCGATGTCACGGGTATTGATAAGATATGCTATATAGCCCTGACGGATTGCTTCGGGGATTTCCTCGGAGCCGTCACTGATTTTCTTAAGCTCGTGCGTTCTGATACCGTGCGCTTTAAGGAATTCGGCAGTGCCGTGAGTACCCTGAATGTTAAATCCGAGGTTATAGAAGCGGCGGATAAGCGGAAGCGCCTCCTCCTTGTCCTTGTCGGCAACGGTTACAAGCACCGTGCCGTAATTCTGAAGGTGAGTTCCCGCAGCCTGAAGCGCCTTGTAGATTGCGCGGTTAAGCTTGTCGTCGTAGCCGATAGCTTCGCCCGTGGATTTCATTTCGGGTGAGAGGTAAGCGTCAAGTCCCTTGATTTTATTGAACGAGAATACAGGAACCTTGACGTAGAATCTCTTCTTCTCCTCGGGGTAGAGGTCGAAGATTCCCTGCTCCTTCAACGATTTGCCGAGTATAACCTCGGTTGCGATATCGGCAAGGCTGTAGCCCGTCGATTTTGAAAGGAAGGGAACCGTTCTTGACGAACGGGGATTAACTTCGATAATATATACATTTTCGTTCTTGTCAACGATGAACTGAATGTTGTAAAGACCGACTATGCCGATGCCTAAGCCGAGCTTCTTTGCATACTGAAGGATGATGCCCTTGACCTTGTCGGAAATTGAGAACGAGGGATATACGCTTATCGAGTCGCCCGAGTGGATACCCGTTCTCTCAACAAGCTCCATGATACCGGGTACGAATACGTCTCTGCCGTCGCAGATTGCGTCAACCTCAACCTCCTTGCCCTGAATGTATTTGTCAACAAGTACGGGTTTGTCCGCGTCGATTTCAACTGCGGTCTTGAGGTAGTGGCGAAGCTGCTCCTCGTTGGCAACTATCTGCATGGCTCTGCCGCCCAGAACGAAGGACGGTCTTACGAGTACGGGATAGCCGATTTCCTCGGCAGCCTTGACGCCGTCCTCAATCTTTGTGACCGCTCTGCCCTTGGGCTGAGGAATGTTGAGGTCGAGAAGGATTTTTTCGAAGCTGTCTCTGTTTTCGGCTCTCTCGATTGCTGCGCAGTCAGTACCGATAATCTTGACGCCTCTGTCCATAAGCGGCTGGGCGAGATTGATAGCCGTCTGACCGCCTAAGGAAGCGATAACGCCTTCGGGATTTTCGAAGTCGATAATTGCCATTACATCTTCGGGCGTAAGCGGCTCAAAGTAGAGCTTGTCCGCCGTAGTGTAGTCGGTCGAAACGGTTTCGGGGTTGTTATTTATAATGATTGCTTCATAGCCCGCACGCTTGATGGTCTGTACGGCGTGAACGGTCGAGTAGTCGAATTCAACGCCCTGACCTATTCTTATCGGACCTGCGCCGAGCACGATAATCTTTTTCTTATCCGTAAGGCGCGAAGCGTTCTCGCCCGTGTATGACGAGTAGAGATAGGCGATATACTTGCCCGTGTGGAGCGTATCGACCATCTTGAATATCGGAATAATTCCGTTCTGCTTTCTCAGATTATAAACCGCAATTTCGTCGCAGTTCCAGAGCTTTGCGATAAACTGATCCGAGAAGCCCATTTTCTTGGCTTCCTTTAATACCGTAAGGTCGTTAGGTCTTTGCTTAAGCTCGTTTTCCTTTTCGATTATCTTCTTCAAGCACTCGAGGAAAAGCTCGGTAATCATCGTTACCTCGTGAAGCTTTTCGATTGAAGTACCGAGTCTCAAAAGCTGGGCTATTGCGAAGATGTTGTCAGCCTTGAATTCCTTGATATAGTCGAGAAGCTCAGCCTCGCTCATATTATCGAACTTTGCAAGGTGAACGTGGCATACGCCCGTTTCAAGCGAACGGACGGACTTCAGGAAGCACTCGTCGAGAGTCGAGCCTATGCCCATAACCTCGCCCGTAGCCTTCATCTGAGTACCGAGTGTATTCGGTGCGTCTGCAAACTTGTCGAAGGGGAAGCGGGGGAATTTCGCAACGATGTAGTCAAGGCTCGGCTCGATTGCCGCCGTGCCGCCTGCAACAGGGATATCCTCAAGCGCCATACCCATCGCTATCTTCGCGGTAACCCTTGCTATCGGGTAGCCGCTTGCCTTTGAAGCGAGCGCCGACGAACGCGAAACTCTCGGGTTGACTTCGATTAAGAAATATTCGCTTGAATTCGGATTGAGCGCAAACTGAACGTTGCAGCCGCCCTCGATTTTAAGCTCTCTGATAATCTTAATAGCCGAGTCATTGAGCATTTTAAGGTCGTGGTCGTTGAGCGAAAGGATGGGAGCTACAACTATCGAGTCGCCCGTGTGAACGCCGACGGGGTCAACGTTTTCCATACCGCAGATTGTGATAGCATGGTCGTTTGAGTCGCGCATAACCTCGAATTCGATTTCCTTATAGCCCTTTACGCTCTTTTCGATAAGCACCTGATGAACGGGGGAGAGCTTGAAGGCGTTGATGCCGATTTCAACGAGCTCCTCCTCGTCGTTTGCGAAGCCGCCGCCCGTGCCGCCTAAGGTAAACGCGGGACGAAGCACTACGGGATAGCCTATGCGCTTTGCCGCTTCCTTTGCCTCGTCAAGTGAGTATGTGATTTCCGAGGGAATTACAGGCTCGCCTATGGACTCGCACATCTCCTTGAAAAGCTCTCTGTCCTCGGCTCTCTCAATTGAGCTTGACGACGTGCCGAGAAGCTGAACGCCGCACTCCTTGAGTATGCCCTTCTTTTCAAGCTGCATGGCGAGATTAAGCCCCGTCTGTCCTCCGATGCCGGGGACTATTGCGTCGGGACGCTCATAGCGTAAAATCTTTGCTATGTATTCAAGCGTAAGCGGCTCCATATAAACCTTGTCCGCTATCTGCGTGTCGGTCATGATTGTCGCAGGGTTTGAGTTGCAGAGTATTACCTCGTAGCCCTCCTCCTTGAGCGCAAGACACGCCTGAGTGCCTGCGTAGTCGAATTCAGCCGCCTGACCGATAACTATGGGGCCCGAACCGATGATAAGTACCTTTTTGATGTCCGTTCTCTTTGCCATATATATACCTCCGAAAATTAATTACTTTTTATAAACCGCCCTGCCGTCATAAACGGTCATAAGGCATTCGCCGTAAACGCTCATTCCCTCAAATGGCGTGGATTTACCCATTGAAATGAATTCGTCGGGATTAACGGCGTATTCTTTATTCAGATTCCATACCGTGAAGGAATTGCCGAGCGGTATTGAAAAGCGCTTTCTTGAATTAACTGCAAGCACTTCAATCAGCCTGTCAAGCGTGATTACCTTTTCTTTAACAAGCTTTGTGTAAAGCACGGGGAATGCGGTTTCTATACCGACTATGCCGAAGGCGCTTTTTTCAAGTCCTCTCGACTTTTCCTCTGCCGAGTGCGGAGCGTGGTCGGTCGAAATCATATCTATCGTTCCGTCGATAATTCCCTCAATCAAAGCTTCTCTGTCTTCTCTTGCGCGAAGCGGAGGATTCATTTTGAATTTTCCGTCTTCTCTTAAATCGTTCTCGTCAAGCACGAGGTAGTGCGGAGCGGTTTCGCAGGTGATATTCACGCCGCTTTTCTTTGCCTGCCTGATAAGCTCAACACTCTCCTTACAGGAAATGTGGCACACGTGATAGGCGCAGCCGCTTTTTGCCGAAAGCTCAATGTCCCGCTCAATCGGGCGCCACTCGCTTTCGGAGCAGATACCCCTGTGGTTATGCTCCTTTGCATAAATTCCGTCATGTATATACCCGCCGTGAAGCAACGAGTTGTCCTCGCAATGTGCGACGATTATCTTGTCAAGGCTCTTTGCAATTCTCATCGCTTCGAGCATCATCTCTTCTGACTGAACGCCTCTGCCGTCGTCGGAAAAGGCTATTACGTTCGGCGCCATAGCCGCCATATCCGAAAGCTGCTCTCCGAGCTGACCTACGGTAATCGCGCCGTAGGGGAGTACGTTGATAACGGCGTCGCTTTTAATAATATCGGTCTGCTCTTTAAGATGCTCTGCACTGTCGGGCACGGGATTCAGGTTAGGCATCGTGCAAACCGCCGTGTAGCCGCCGTGCGCTGCCGCCTTTGAGCCCGTGAGTATCGTCTCTTTATAAGAAAAACCCGGCTGACGGAAATGCACATGCACATCGCAAAAGCCGGGAAAAATCGAATATTCATCCTTTGAAAGAGAGAAATGTGCGAAATCGGGGAAAACTTCCTGAATTTCGCTTGCAGAGTAGTTCAGTTTTAAGGGTAAATTCTTCTGCATAATAACCTCTTAAAAAAATAACCTCACCCGAAACGGCAAGGTACACTAATCTAAAGCAAGGCTTACACCAAACAATATATAATAGAATCTTGCCAATCTCTCTGTATTGGTTTAAAGATTTATGTTGTATTTATAATAGCATTGTATTTAGTCGCTGTCAACTAAAATTTGGCTGTCGGCACACAAGATATTGAGCCGTTTTTGAACTGTTTTTTGTGCAAAATAACAGTCGGCGCAAACTGACAAAAAACGTGCTTCAAAGGGAGAAGATGAGTAAACTTACAAAAAATGATAAAAAATTATAAAAAAACTGCAATTATATGCATATTTATGAATATAATTGCAAAATATATGCATAAATATTCATTTTATACTTGACAAGCGCAGTCAATCGCAGTATAATACATTAAATTTATAAAAGGAAAAAGATATATGTTCAAGGTTTTTATTGACGGCAGCGCGGGTACGACGGGACTTCGCATATACGAAAGGCTTGAAAACAGAAGCGATATAAAGCTTATTGTTTTGCCCGATGCCGACAGAAAAGATATTAATAAACGAAGACAGGCGCTCAACGAAAGCGATATTTCGTTTCTCTGCCTTCCCGATGCGGCGGCTCTCGAGGCCGTTTCGCTCATAGATAATCCCGACACGGCGGTTATCGACACCTCGACGGCGCACAGAACGGCTGACGGCTGGGCATACGGCTTTCCCGAGCTTACGGGACTTCGCGAAAAGATAGCCTCCTCAAAGCGCATAGCCAATCCGGGCTGTTACGCGAGCGGTTTTATCTCGCTTGTGGCGCCGCTTCGCGAAAACGGAATTATTCCCGCGGATGCACTTCTCAGTTGCTTTTCACTCACGGGTTATTCGGGCGGCGGCAAGAAAATGATAGCCGACTACGAAGCAGAGAACAGGGACGCTTTACTCAATTCACCGCGGCAGTACGGTCTTACGCAGTCGCATAAGCATCTGCCCGAAATGGCGAAGCTTTGCTCACTTGAAAACGAACCGTCCTTCTGTCCGATAGTTGCCGATTATTACTCGGGAATGCAGGTTACCGTTTCGCTTTTCAGAGAGCAGATAAACGGCAGTACGGAAGATATAAAGGAACTGTATAAATCCTATTATAACGGAGCGCTTGTGAAATACGCCGAGGCTCCCGACGAAAGCGGATTTCTGTCGTCAGATAAGCTTTCGGGCTTCGACAGTATGGAGATAAGCGTTTTCGGAAACGGCGAGCGGATACTCCTCGTTTCCCGCTTTGACAATCTCGGCAAGGGCGCTTCGGGCGCGGCGATACAGAATATGAATATACTTATGGGTGTCGACGAAACAACGGGACTCAATATACTTTGATTCAGGAGATTGAAATGAAATTTGTAAAAGGCGGCGTTTGCGCCGCAAAGGGCTTTACCGCGGGCGGTGTGCACTGCGGAATAAGAAAGAACAGAGACAAAAAGGATTTATCGCTCATTGTAAGCGAAACCAGAGCTTCTGCGGCGGCGGTCTATACGACAAATTTAGTCAAGGGCGCACCGCTTACCGTCACAAAAGAGCATCTTGCTGACGGCTTCGCTCAGGCGGTTATCTGTAATTCGGGCAACGCCAACACCTGCAACGCAAACGGTATTGAAATTGCCAACGAGATGTCTGCGCTGTGCGCAAACGCTCTGGGCATAAGCGAAAACGATATCGTGGTTGCTTCAACGGGCGTTATCGGTCAGCCGCTCGATATAGAGCCTATCGCTGACGGTATTCCCGAGCTTGTCGCTTCGCTTAGCGTTGACGGCAGCGATGCAGCGGCTCAGGGAATTATGACTACCGACACAAAGAAAAAAGAGGTTGCGGTTGAGTTTGAGCTTGACGGAAAGACCTGCCGTATAGGCGGTATTGCCAAGGGCAGCGGTATGATTCACCCGAATATGGCTACAATGCTCGTCTTTATCACAAGCGACGTCGCCATTTCACCTTCAATGCTTCAGAAGGCTCTTTCGGGCGACATAGCTAACACCTTCAATATGGTAAGCGTTGACGGCGACACCTCAACAAACGATATGGTCACCGTGCTTGCAAACGGACTTGCGGGCAACAGCAAAATCACTGCCGAGGGCGGGAACTTCGATATCTTTATGAAGGCGCTTAATTCCGTGACCGTCGAGCTATGCCGCGGTATTGCGGGCGACGGCGAGGGCGCAACGAAGCTTCTCGAATGCAAGGTAACGGGTGCTAAAACTCTCGATATTGCAAAGACCGTTGCCAAGAGCGTTATTTGTTCCTCACTCCTGAAGGCTGCTATGTTCGGCGCTGACGCCAACTGGGGCAGAGTGCTCTGCGCGATAGGCTATTCGGGCGCGGACGTCGACGTAAATAAAATCGACGTTGCCTTCAGAAGCGAAGCGGGCGAGATAGCGGTCTGCGAAAACGGAGCGGGCATTGCGTTTTCCGAAGAGATTGCCAAGGAAATACTCCTGAAGGATGAGATTGAAATTCTCGTAGCGCTCAACGACGGCGGTTATTCGTCAACGGCGTGGGGCGGCGACCTTACATACGATTACGTCAAAATAAACGGAGATTACAGAACTTAAACGGAGAGAGATTATGGTAGACAGCTTATCAAACGCGGAGCGCGCCGAGGTCATAACCCAGGCGCTTCCATACATTAAAAAATATACGGGCAAGGTCGTCGTTGTTAAGTACGGCGGCAACGCCATGATTAACGAACAGCTTAAGCAGCAGGTTATGGAGGATATCGTGCTTCTGTGGCTTATCGGCGTTAAGATTGTTCTCGTTCACGGCGGAGGTCCCGAAATAAGCGAGCTTATGAAAAAGCTCGGCAAAGAGGCGAAATTCGTTGACGGCCTTCGGGTTACCGATAAGGAAACGGTCGATATCGTTCAGATGGTGCTTGCGGGCAAGGTCAACAAAACGCTCGTAAATATGCTCGAAATGAAGGGCGGACGCGCGGTCGGACTTTCGGGTATGGACGGCAGACTCATAGAAGCCGAAATCAAGGACGAAAAGCTCGGCTACGTCGGCGAGATTACCAAGATACATATAAAGCCCGTAACCGATTTGCTTGAGAAGGATTATATTCCCGTTATCTCAACGCTCGGCTGCGATAAGCAGGGCAATACCTATAATATCAACGGCGACACCGCCGCGGCGAATATTGCGGGCGCGCTGGGAGCCGAGAAGCTTATAATGATGACCGACATTGACGGCATTTTAAGAGATAAGGACGACCCGTCTACGCTGATACCCGAAATCACGATAAACGAAGCCAATAAGCTTTATGAGGACGGCATCGTTACGGGCGGTATGATACCGAAGGTTGAGTGCTGTATAGACGCAATTCACAAGGGCGTTAAGAACGTCGTAATTCTTGACGGCAGAGTTCCTCACTCGATACTTATGGAATTACTGACGGACGAGGGCGCAGGTACTATGGTAACCGGAGAGAAGAAGAAATGAGCATAAAAGAAATTGATAAAGAATATATAGCGGGTACGTACAAGCGTTTCGACGTTGAAATCGTATCGGGTAAGGGCAGCAAGGTCTATGACGAAAACGGCAGGGAATATATCGACCTGACAAGCGGAATCGGCGTAACCTCATTCGGTATAGCCGATAACGAGTGGAAGGCGGCAATAGTTGACCAGATTAACCGTGTTCAGCACATGTCCAACCTTTATTACACCGAGCCGTGCGCTCTGCTTGCAAAGGCGTTGTGCGAAAAAACGGGACTTAAAAAGGTCTTCTTTTCAAATTCCGGCGCCGAGGCAAACGAGTGCGCGATAAAGGCGGCGCGTAAGTACGCCTGCGACAAATACGGCGAGGATGCCTACACAATAGTTACCCTTGAAAACAGCTTTCACGGCAGAACGGTAACCACGCTTGCCGCGACGGGGCAGGAGCATTATCACGAGCTTTTCAAGCCGCTGACGGCAGGCTTTGAGCATATCAGAGCGGGCGATATGAACGCTCTTAAAACTATCTGCGAAAAGAAAAGAATAGCCGCCGTTATGATAGAGTGCATTCAGGGCGAGGGCGGCGTAATTGCGCTTGATAAGGATTTCGTTATCTCGCTTTACGAATACTGCTGCGAAAACGATATTCTGCTTATAGTTGACGAGGTACAGACGGGCAACGGCAGAACGGGTAAGCTTTATGCCTATATGAATTACGGCATAACCCCCGATATCGTAACCACCGCCAAGGGACTTGCGGGCGGTCTGCCGATTGGCGCGGCGCTTTTCGGCGAGAAGACGCAGAACGTTTTCGGCTTCGGCGACCACGGCTCGACCTTCGGCGGAAATCCCGTCAGCTGCGCGGCGGCGCTGAGTATCATAAAGCGTATTGACGAAAAACTCTTAAACGAGGTCAACGAAAAGAGTAAATATATCTTTTCGGCTTTTGACGGCGCCGAGGGCGTAGAGAGCGTCAGCGGCATGGGACTTATGATTGGTATCAAGACCGTGAAGCCCGCCGCCGAGGTGCTCGGAAAATGTATTGAAAACGGAGTGCTTTGTCTTACCGCAAAGGATAAGCTGAGACTTTTACCCGCACTTAATATTGACTTTGAGGATCTTAAAAAAGCAGTTGAAATTATAAAGAACGTTTGTAAGGAGTAAAATATGAATTTACAGGGCAGAAATTTTCTTAAATTACTTGACTTTGAACCCGAGGAGATAAACTATCTTATCGACCTTGCGGCTGAACTGAAGGAAAAGAAGAAAAAGGGAATTCCCCACCGTATTCACGAGGGAAAGAGCATAGCTCTCATATTTGAGAAGTCCAGCACGAGAACACGTTGCGCCTTCGAGGTTGCGGCGAACGATCTGGGTATCTATCCCGTTTATCTTGACCCCAACAGCTCGCAGATAGGCAAGAAGGAGAGCATAGCCGATACCGCCAGAGTGCTCGGCAGAATGTTCGACGGCATTGAGTACAGAGGCTACGGTCAGGAAAAGGTCGAAAGACTCGCCGCCTATTCGGGCGTAAGAGTCTGGAACGGTCTTACCAACGAATTCCACCCGACTCAGATTCTTGCCGATTTCCTTACAATCAAGGAGCATTTCGGCCGTCTTGAGGGCATAAAGCTCGTTTATATGGGTGAGGCTCATTACAATATGGGCAACTCGCTTATGGTAGGCTGCGCGAAGATGGGTATGCACTTCGTTGTATGCTCCCCGAAGAAATACCTTCCCGATGCCGAGCTGACGCAGCAGTGCCTTGAAATTGCTGAACAGACAGGCGCAACGATAGAGTTTATCGAGGACCCGATGGAGGCTACGAAGAATGCCGACGTTATATATACCGACGTATGGGTTTCAATGGGCGAACCCGACGAGGTCTGGGCGGAGAGAATCAAGGATCTTATACCTTATCAGGTCAATTCGGTTATAATGGCAAACGCGGGCGAGCAGTGCCGCTTTATGCACTGTCTGCCTTCGTTCCACGACCTTGAAACCGAGATGGGAAGCAGAATCTGCGAAAAATTCGGCCTTGACTGTATGGAGGTTACCGACGAGGTGTTCGAGGGTGAACAGTCCATAGTATTCGACGAAGCCGAAAACAGACTGCACACTATCAAGGCGGTTATTGCCGCCACTTTATAAGGAAGTTACGGGAAAATGAAAAAAGCGTATCTTGTACTTGAAAATTCAAAGGTGTTTGAGGGCTGCCGCATAGGAGCGGACGGTGAAACACTCGGCGAGCTCGTCTTTACGACGGGCGTTGTCGGCTATCTCGAAACCCTGACCGACCCGAGCTACGCGGGACAGATTGTTATGCAGACCTTCCCGCTTATCGGAAATTACGGCGTTATTCCCGAGGATTTTGAGGGCAAAACCGCCGTCAGGGGCTACGTCGTCAGGGAGCTTTGCGATTATCCTTCAAACTTCAGAAGCGAATATGAACTCGACCGCTTCTTAAAGGACAACGGCATAGTCGGCATCTGCGGAGTCGATACCCGTGAGCTTACGAAAATTATCCGTGAGCAGGGCGTTATGAACGCGGTTATCTGCGACGAGATTCCCGACGATTTGTCCGCGGTTAAGAATTACCTGATTAAAGATATTGTACCCGAGGTCAGCACAAAGGAAAAGCAGGTTTATGAGGCTCAGGGCGACAAAAAGTTCAACGTTACGCTTATCGACTACGGCGCAAAGCGCAATATCATACGCTCACTGCAGCAGCTCGGCTGCGAGGTTACGCTTGTGCCTTACGATACGCCTGCCGAGGATATACTCGCCGCCGACCCCGACGGGATAATGCTCTCCAACGGGCCGGGCGACCCGACAGACAATGTTTATTCAATAGAACAGATTAAGAAGCTTGTCGGCAGAAAGCCGATTTTCGGAATCTGTCTTGGCCATCAGCTCACGGCTCTCGCCATGGGCGCAAAGACCGAAAAGCTCAAGTACGGTCACCGCGGCGCCAATCAGCCCGTAACTCTTGCCGACGGCTCGAGAACGTATATCACGAGCCAGAATCACGGCTACGCCGTAGTTAACGACAGCGTGAACGGCATAGGTGAAATAAGCTTTACAAACGCCAATGACGGCAGCTGCGAGGGCATTGAATACAAGGACAAAAAGTGCTTCACGGTTCAGTTCCATCCCGAGGCGTGCTCGGGACCCAAGGACACGGCGTTTCTGTTTGACAGGTTTATAAAGATGATGGAGGATGAGCGCAATGCCGAGAGATAACAGCGTTAAAAAGGTACTCGTAATAGGCTCGGGCCCCATCGTAATAGGTCAGGCTGCCGAATTCGACTACGCGGGAGCTCAGGCGTGCCGCGTGCTTCGCGCAGAGGGCATCAACACGGTGCTCGTCAATTCGAATCCCGCAACCATAATGACCGACAAGAATCTCGCCGACGAGATTTACCTCGAGCCTCTCAACGCGGAAACCGTCGCGAGAATAATTGAAAAAGAACGTCCCGACAGTCTGCTCGCTTCACTCGGCGGACAGACGGGACTTACAATAGCCATGCAACTATCGGAAAACGGCGTGCTCGAAAAGTA
>JAEEGG010016624.1_pt1 | contig 15255 bp, 8 predicted proteins | sample 9134161 | NCBI WGS metagenome assembly JAEEGG01 (sample SAMN16246543, study PRJNA631951) | gut metagenome | biome: gut microbiome; feature: rumen; material: CR-attached | host: Bos | place: Iran: Karaj | collected 2018-10
CGCCGTTATCGCGTGGTCGCTTCTCGTCTCGTTCCTGGTCGTCCTCATCGGCGTCCTCGTGAAGAGCGACGATCTCTCCTCTCCTGAGAAGCTGATGGCGCGCATCGGAGCGAAGCAAGTGGTCCGCTCGCGGACAAAGGGGAGCGATGCGAAGTCGCTTGCGAGGCTGAGGCTCTTCAACATCTGCGAAGAGATGTCGATCGCGTCGGGCGTGCCAATGCCGTCCGTGTGGGTTCTCGAGGATTCCGGCGACGTCAACGCATTCGTAGCCGGGACGACTTGCGACGCGGCTTCTCTCTGTGTTACAGCGGGAGCGCTCAGGTTCCTCGAGCGGGACGAGCTGCAGGGCGTAGTCGCGCACGAATACAGCCACATCCTCAACGGCGACATGCGGCTGAACTTCCGGCTCCTGATGCTTGTTGCGGGTGTGACGGCGTTCAACCGGCTCGGAAAGGGCATGCTCGGCATGTTCGGTTCGCACAGCGACGCGGACGAGAGCGGAAGGCCGAACACGCGGATAAGGATTCCGAGCGGCGGCAAGGGCGGCAAGGGGAGCGGCGGAGTCGCGATCATAATACTCGTCTATCTCGCGACGGCGCTTCTCCTGTGGCTTATAGGCTCTATCGGCGTCTTCTTCGCGCGGCTCGCGCAGTGCGCGGTGTCGCGTCAGCGCGAGTTCCTCGCGGATGCCTCGGCGGCGCAGTTCACGCGCAATCCAGAGGCGCTCGCGAACGCGCTGCGGCTCACGTACCTCGCCGGGATGGGGAGGCGCGGCTCGGCGTTCGACGCGTGGAGGGACGACGTCGCGCACATGCTCTTCACGGAAGGCGAGCGCACGATGTTCGCGACGCATCCTTCGGTACGCGACAGGATCGCTCGGCTCTCGCCGCGCGGAATCTTCGCCGACGAGGAGCTCAAGGCACGCGTGAAGCGCATCCGCGCGGAGCGCAAGGCCGCGTCCGCTGCGCGCGAGCGCGCGAGGGCGGAGGCTGTGCCCGGCATCTCCCCGCAGAATGCGACTGCGTTCGTTGCGCGCGAGCGCGTGAAAGTGAAGGATGCGCCAGTCCTCGGAAATCCCGAATCGCGCATGGAGGCGCTTCCGAAGGAGTTCCTTGCGCGTCTGCGCGAGCCGGGCGGCGCGGGAACGGCGCTCGTGCAGCTGCTGCGCGGGAAGGTTCCCGAAGGACTCGACGCGATGCCGTCGCGAGCGGAGAAGCGGCGCATCGCCACGCGCTGCACGATTGCGATACGCGACGTCGAGTCCGAGCCCGCGCGCCAGAAGTGGGCGGACACCCTCACGGCGATTGCGCAGGAGGACGGAGAGATAGACTCGTTCGAGTTCATGCTGCTCGCGGGGGCGCGTCGGCAGCTCTCGCCGCCGCATGAGGTGCGCACCGTTCCCGCCGCGCGGCTCGTCGCGCCGGCGTCGCGCGTACTCGCGACGGTCGCGAGCTTCGGGTCGGATCCGGAAGGCGGATACCGCGCGGCTGAGCCTAATCTCTCGCTGATCCCGACGCCGCTTCCGCCGATGCCGCCTCCGTACGACGACGCTATGGATTTTCTGGACGCGCTTTCGTCGCTCGGGGCGATGCCGCCGCTCGCGAAGCGCGAGTTCCTCTTCGCGCTCAAGGCGACGGTCGCGCAGGACGGACGGGTGACTGACGAGGAGTCGGACTACGTCGCTGCCGCGGCTGCTGCAATCGGCGCCCTTGGCTGGAGTTGATTCACCTCGGGAGGCATCCGGAAGCCCTCAGAATGGATGGTACCCATTCGGGCATACCACAATTGGGGTAATTATGATATAATGTCCCGCAGAAAGATACGGAGGGGCAAATGAGCAGGATTACCACAGTTTTCGCAGTGCTGGCGGCGGGCATCTGCACCGGAGCGACGCATGCAGCGGACGGTGCGGAGTTTGCATGGCCGGAGCCGACGCGCGAGATGAAGCCGTGGGTCTACAACTGGTGGATGGGTTCCGCCGTAGACTCCGAAGGACTCGAGTACCAGTGCAGGGAACTTGCAGACAAGGGCTTCGGTGGATTCCACGTCATCCCCATCTACGGCGCGAACGGCCCGGGCAACCGCTACCGCGCGCAGTGGAAGGAACTGCTTTCGCCGGAGTGGGTCGGCGCGTGGAACATCGCCGCGTGGAAGGCGGAGACGTTCGGACTCGGCATAGACCTGACTATGGGATCGGGCTGGTGCTTCGGCGGACCGTGGATCGACAAGGATCACGCAGCGAGCTCGGGGATGAAGGTGAAGCGAGCGGGACTCGGCGGAGCCGGATTCATGATCGATCCGTTCGACCCCGAGTCGATGAAGCTGCACATCGCCGCGTTCGAGAGGTTCTTCGGGAAGAAGGGTTCGGCGGCGCGTCCGCGCGCGTTCTACCACGACAGCTACGAATACTACGGAGCGGAGCCGAAGAACGGACAGGACATCGACGAGGCGCAGCTCGCGTGCTTCAAGGTGTGGACCGACTGGTGCCGCGAGAACGGATACATCACGCGCAACGAGGCTCACGGCGCGCCCTCGAACTGGCTTGACTTCTACGCGCTCGCGGACATTCCAGAAACTGAGATGTTTGCGAAAGGAGACCGCGACATTCTTGTTTCGAAGTTCGCTTCGTCCGCAGCGCACGCGAAGGGAACCAAGCTAGTCTCCGCCGAAAGCTGCACCTGGATCGACGAGCACTTCTGCGAGCGTCCCGCCGAGATAAAGGCGTTCCTCGACAGGTTGTTCCTTTCCGGCGTGAACCACGTCTTCTACCACGGATGCTGCTACTCGCCTGTCGACGCGGCGTGGCCGGGATGGTGCTTCTACGCGTCGCTTGAGATGAATCCACGAAATCCAATCTGGCGGGAGATGGGCGCGCTCAATGCATACGTCACGCGCTGCCAGTCGCTCTTCCAGACATGGACACCCGACAACGACCTCGCGATTTTGTGGGACCCGAAGTCCTTCCGCGACAAGCAAAAGGGCAAGGTCGAGAACATGTCCATACACAACCGCGACAAATGGTTCTACGGCGAGCCGATCGGCAAGGTGGCGCGGGACCTCTTCGAGGCGGGATACTCCTTCGACTACGTCTCGCCGCGCATGGTCGAGGCCGGGATTGCCAAGAAGTACGCGGTTGTGGTCGATCCTGCTGATTATCTTAACGCAGAGTCGCAGAAGCGCGCCGAGCTTTTAAAAGGCGCGAAGGTGATGCCGTTCGACGCGGCGAGCGGACTTCTCGCCACGCGCTGGAGGAAGGACGGCGCGACGGCGTACTTCATCGTGAACACCGGCTCTGTCGCGCGCGTCGTATCCGCCGCGGAAGAGTTCACCGCGGCGGATCCGCTTACCGGCGTTATCGAGAAAACCAGCGCTGCGGAGATCAAGCCAATGCACTCGCTCTTTGCAATCGGCGCCGGCTTTTCCATGCAATCCGCCAATCCGTCAATCCGTCAATCAAACAATGTCTCCGGTCCCTGGAAAGTCTCCGCCATCTGCGGCGGACCGAAGCTTCCCGAGCCGCGAACGCTCGAATCGCTCGCGGGATGGGAGACGTTCGACGAGTTCTTCTCCGGCACGATGCTGTACCGCACAAGTTTCGACGTCGAAAACAAATCCGCCAAGCAGGCAATCTCCCTTGGCGAGGTGCGCGAGATCGCGCGCGTGCGGCTGAACGGACGCGACCTCGGCGTGAAGTTCATGCCGCCGTACGACTTCGCGATTCCCGAGGGCGTGCTTAGGGAGAAGGGGAACGAGCTCGAGGTGGAAGTCACGAACCTCGGCGCGAACCGCCTGAGGTGGAACGACCTGAACAAGGTTGACTGGAAGTACTTCACGGACATCAACATGGTGGACATCAACTACAAGAAGTTCGATGCCTCGCAGTGGAAGCCTCTTCCCTCCGGACTGCTCGGCCCAGTGCGCGTTCTCTCCCGCTGACGGCCGTTGTCTGAATCACGGCGTTTGTGGTATACTTTGCGGTGAGAGGAAAACTGCAGATATGACTACATGCAAGGTGATGGGAATCGTCAACGTCACGCCGGACTCCTTTTCGGACGGCGGAAAGTTCAATTCGCCGGAGGAGGCGATACGGCGCGCGAGGAACCTTGTTGCGGAGGGCGCGGAGATAATCGACATCGGCGGTGAGTCGACGCGTCCGGGTGCGGTTCCGATCTCCTGGGACGAGGAGTGGTCCCGCATCGAGCCCGTTTTGCGGGGACTGTCCCCATCTGTTTCGTCCACTTTAGGGGGGACTGTCCCCGTTTCTGTGGATACCTACCACCCCGAAACGGCGGAGCGCGCGTTGTCGCTAGGAGCGTCGATAATCAACTGCGTCTATGAGGAGCCCATAGCCGATATGATGCGGATATGTGCAAAAAACAACGCCGAATTGGTTGTTCCTTGCAGATTGGGTGGCGAATTTAAGGGGACTGCCCCCAAAATTAAGGGGACTGTCCCCGCAGATATGGGGACTGTCCCCCTGTATCTGGACCCGATGATCGGATTTGGCACAACGCGCGAGGAGGACCTTGAGATACTGCGGACGATTCCCGAGCTCGCCAAGCGGGGTCGCGTCCTCATCGGCGCGAGCCGCAAGCGCATCGTGAAGCGCCTCACCGGCGAGAAGGTTCCGGGCAAGGATCTCGCCGGCAACCTCACGATCGCTGTCTGGGCGGCGCTCAACGGCGCGAGCGTCGTGCGTGTGCACGACGTGCGGGAGACGGTGCAGGCGCTCAAGGTCCTCTCCGCGCTCTGCGGCGGCGTTGCGTGACGCACATTGCCGCCTCCCTCGCCTCCGGGTTTTTGGTATACTATAGGATTATGAAGACAAAGCCGCTTTTCATCGTTATCTCCGCGCCGTCCGGCTGCGGTAAGTCGACGCTCATAGACATGATCCTCCAGGAGTACTGCGACATCGTGTACTCCATATCCTGCACGACCAGGGAGCCGCGCGGAGATGAGGAGGACGGACTCGACTACCACTTCAAGACAAAGGAGCGATTCGAGGAACTCATCAAGGAGGGTGCGTTCATCGAGTACGCGAAGGTGCACGACAACTACTACGGCACGCTCAAGGCGCCGATCGAGGAGGTGCTCGCCGAGGGCAACTCGATGATTCTCGACATCGACGTGCAGGGCGCGGCGAAGGTGCGCGAATACGTGCGCAACTTGCCGAACAACGATCCGCTGAAGATCGGCTACGTCGACATCTTCATTCTTCCGCCCGACATGGAGGAGCTCCGCCGCAGGCTCGAGGGCCGCGGCACAGACTCGCAGGAGGTCATCGAGCGGCGCCTCGTGAACGCGGAGGGCGAAATCGCACGCGCGGGCGAATACATGTTCAAGGTCACCAACGACGACCTCGCGATCGCCTACAAGCGCCTCTGCGATCTTATCGACGCCCTCTCCGGCAGAATGTGATTGGAGACGCGGTTATGACGACATATGTCTGCGGACACAGGAACCCCGACGTCGATTCCGTGACGAGCGCGTACGCGCTTGCGGACCTAAGGCGGCGGACGGGAATGAAGGGGGTGGAGCCAATCTGCGCCGGGCGGGAAGGCGCTAAAGTTCTACGCGAGCTGCCGCCTACAGGTGCAGAGGATCGGCGCAATAAAGAATGCGGGCGGACAGGTCGTCGGCAACCGTACGCGCGTCAAGGTCGTCAAGAACAAGGTGGTGCCTCCGTTCACGGAGGCGGAGTTCGACATCCTCTACATGTGCGGCATCTCGTACGAGGGCTCGGTTCTCGACGCGGCGCTTGCGCGCGGGGTCGTCGAGAAGCGCGGCAGCTGGCTCAGCTTTGGCGACTCGCAGCTCACGCAGGGCTCGCTCGCGACGATCGAGGCCTGCTCGATCAAACCGTCGCTTGCGGCACCCCGCCAGTGGTTCGTCGTTGAAGGTTGAAGATTCAATATCAAACTTTCAACGTTCCAACCTTCCTACGCCTGCGAGACAAGAACTTCCTCTCGTGCGCCTTTCGCCTCCCCTCGCCTACGCTTAGCCTAAATTCGGCAGTTGGATTATGGGTTTAGCCGCAAAGAACCAATAAGGGAGTTGTTCAATTGCGATTTTTAGGCTTAGCGCAAAATCCACTATCCACTGACTACTAACGCCTGACCCCCTCAGGGCACACAATCAAAATTGCGTTCAATCCGGCAAAGTGCTGTCGGGATATTTGATATAATGTCCATATGCGGAGAAATAGGCTTATAGTGCAGAACCGGTGCTGTCATCTGATTCGCCGACTTGCGCACCGGGCGTTCTTCCTTGACGACAAGGAGAAGGGCCTCGTCGCAAGAACCAACCAGGACCGCCCGATGTCGCCTGTGCAGGAGCACAAGCTGGCATGAACCACTGTATCAATAAACTCTGATCATTCTGTATTTCCATGAAGATTAGGAGTCCCAAACAGAAGACGGTTCTCGTGTTCCTTTCATCGGGAGAGGACTTCCCGATGCAGATGTTCGCGGGAGTCAAGGTCGTTGCAGAATCTGAGGGCTGGAGGCTTCAGACTGTGGAGCTTGGGTTGGACAGCAACGGAAAAGTGTCGCTTGCCGTATCGCCTGTGAGTTCGAATGTCCGCGACTTGATTGACTTCTGGAATCCGGACGGGTGCATTGTCGAGGCTGGCCGCAATGCCGACGCAATCGGGAGGATTGACTTCGGCAGCTGCCCCGTCGTGTTTCTCGACCACAGCCCTGGCACGGTGCAGCGAAACGTGTCGTGCGTTACGTGCGACAACACCCACATAGCCACGGCTGCGGCAAGAGAGCTTATGCGCTCGGGATTCGGCGACTATGCGTTCGTCCCTTGGATTGTTGACACAGTCTGGAGCGCCGAGAGATTGGCTGCGTTCGAGCGGATCGTCCGCATGAATGGAAAACGGTTCCATCTTTTTTCGTATCCCGCGCGGTTCAGGAGGGAGGATTCCCTGGTGACGGCGTTCATGCCGTGGGTGAAGGCGCTCCCTCGTCCCTGCGGGATCATGGCGGTAAACGACGAGATCGCCAGGAGCTTGGTGTTTGCCTGCAACGCGTGCGGCATTGCCATCCCGCAGGAGGTCGCAATAGCGGGAGTGGACGACATACAGCACGTTTGCGAGAACACGCGCCCGACAATAACAAGCGTGCGGAGGGGCTTCCATGCCGCTGGCGCCATGGCCGCAAGGCTACTTGCAAAGAAGATGGCCTCGCCACGTAGGCACGTGCCCTCGTGCCAGTACGGGTCTGGAGGAGTGACCCGCCGCGAGTCCACATGCTTCTTCAAGGTGCGCGACTCGAGAATAATCAAGGCGGTCGAGTTTATACGCAGGCATGCCTGCGAGGGTATCTCCCCTGGAGACGTCGCTGCGGATGTCGGCTGCTCCAGACGTTTGCTGGACATGCGGTTCGGGGCGGCAACGGGGAGCACGGTCCTTGAGGCCATACATGACGTGCGCCTCGACAAGGCCAAGACGCTTCTGCTTGAAGGACGCATAGAGACGTGGATGCTGCCGGAGCTCTGCGGGTACGCCTCCATGGCTGACCTGCGTCGCGTTTTCAAGAAACGCGTTGGATGCACGATAGGCGAGTTTTGCCGTAGGAATCGGTTTGCCTGATTTGTATCTCGAAAATTTCTCTAATTGTATTCAATATTGCAGTTGCATGTGGTATAATTAGGGCATGCAAAGAGAGAATAGCGTATTTCAGGCAATGCGCGTCCTGCCTGTGGCAGCCGTGATGCTGTCCATGGTGGGGGCGTACGCATCCAGTCTGCTCGAGGGCTCCGCTGTTGGCGCCGCCCAGGTAGCCCTTCGTGCCGGAGGTAAGACGTCAGGTGTCACTCTCGCCCATGACGGCGGCAGCATAGTCCTTAGGGATGGCGAAGGCAGGCTTATGGCGGCGTTCTCCGGGATTGAGCTCTCTATTGGTGGCAAGATGGACTTCATGTTCGCCGACATTGAGTCTAGGGGCTCGGCCCTCAAGGCGTCATGCCGGGTCCAGGGCCGACCACCGCGCGGCGTTAAGGTCCCCGACGTGGTGGCTACGTTTGCGCCGGAAGGCGAAGGCGTGCGCGTCCGGTTCGATCTATTCAACGTGGCCACCAACATAGGATTCAAGAGCAATCTGTGCATGTTCATTCGTCGGCATCCATATGGTTTCGCGCGGGGGGAATCCGTGCCGGCGCTGTCGCATTGGGTGCGGGACCGCAACGGAGGGTTGCCATACGAAGAGAGCATCGGTCAGGGCATAGGATATGGCGATGGCAAGTACGGGGTGTGGTACGTGTTCGGGAGGGGCATGGGCACCAACCCGAAGTGGGCGGACAGGGCCCGCCAGCACCTTAACTTCGTCCGTCGGGGGAATGGGGCCTGGAGCAGTGACTTCCTCGTCCTGGCGTCGGACTGCAGGCGGAGTGCAGAGGACGTGGTGATGTCCGTCGCGGGAATCGACTCTTCGGTAAGGCTGTCTACGGGACGCACCTACAACTGGTTTGACGATGCGAAGTCCCCGATGTCCTTAGACGCCGAGGTAAGGAACTTCTCCACGGATGCGCGGGAGTTCCGTCTCTCCTGGACGGTGCGGGACTTCGACGGCGTGGTGGCGACCAAAGGGCGCACGAGCGTCCGGATAGGTCCGCGGGCCGTCGTGAAGCGGAACGTGTCGTTCACGCCGCAATGCGCGCGCAACCTCTATTTTGCGGAGTTCTCCGCCGTCGAGGCGGCGTCGGGCCGCGAGTCGTTCGCGCGAACCAGCCTGGCGCTTCTCCCCCCGCACACGTTCTCCGCCACTCCGGACGACAGCATATTCGGCATTTCGGCGTACTGGCCGATTCCAGACGAGGAGTCCGTTCAGCGACTTATGGACCGCATGGGCGTTATGTGGGTTCGGCAGGGCGATAGCCGCCTTCAGCACGCGCCGCGAATCGCCAACAGGCACACGTCTGTAAGCCCTTCCGAATGGATTGCGCGCGGCAGGACGGACGCGGAGCGGGACGCCTGGATTCGCGAGAACCTCGCGGAATGCGTGAGGAACGGCAATAAGTACTGGGAGTTCTGCAACGAGCTCAACATGTCCACCCTCGGCATCGCCATGGAGGGCGGTGGGATCGGGAAGGCGCTGCAGGCGCCAGGTTACGCCGCATGGGTCCGCCGCATCGCCGAGATAAAGAAGGAGAAGCCTGAATGGCGCAAGGTGCAGCTTCTGACGCTCGGCATTGCCGGGACGGACGACGCCTTCCTTCGCGCCGTAGCCACCAACGGTGTGTGGGGCGCATTTGCGGGAGTGTGCGAGCATCCCGGTCGCGGGAACTTCACGCCGGACTATCCATATGCCCGTCCTGAGAAGAAAGGCGCGCGGTTGCCGAAAGAGGATAAAGCCTCTGCAAACCCCAGTTTCTGGAATTATCTGGGGGCGGTTCGGCTGACCCGCGAATGCGTGTCGCGGCTTGATGGCGAATTTACGCCGGGCGGGGCGCCCAAGCCACTTTGGCTTACAGAGGTGTACGCGCCGACGTTCCCGAACAGCTACTGGGAGGATACGCTTCATTCATCCGCCGAAAACGTCGTCCTGACGTATGCCCTTGCAAAGGCCGAAGGCGTGAAGTGCGCGATGTTCTACCAGCTCTTCGACGGCGTCTGGTCGAACAGGCTCGGCGTCAATCCCCGCAACCGCGAGTACTTCTTCGGTCTCGTGAACCGCGACCTCAGCTTCAAACCGGCGCTCATGGCGTATTGCGCGATAGCCGAGGCGCTGGACGGCGCGGCGTTCATCGGCTGGGCGGAACTGCCCGCGCGGACGGCGCACGCCCTGCTTTTCTCGACGCCGCGTGGCGGCCTGGCGATTGCATGGGACAGGTCCGAAGGATACGTCCTCACCGACAAGCCCGCGCCGGGAACCCGATTCCGCTCTCCCGAGGCGTGGGTCGGACGCTGGACAGTCGAGACACCGTGCCGCTTCCCCGCCAACGGCGACGTCATGCTCGTCGACGCCATCGGCCGCGCCCGCAAAGTCGTCCCCGAGGCCGGCGAGGTCACGCTTCGGCTTACGGGGGCGCCGGTTTGCCTTTACGGAATAGACCTTGCGAGGATCAAGGCCTTATGATGTTTCTACAGCAACAAAATAAACAAGGAGCATAAGCAATGAAAAACAAACCTTTCGTTTTGGCGCTTGCAGTATATGGCGTCTTTGCCGGAAGTGATCTGCACGCAACCATGTACTTGCAGGACGGCTTTGCTTCGTCGGTCTATACCGTAGGGGATGACGGTATGGGCATGATCGACGGCAAAGGAGATTCAGAGACGGGCTTCAACGCAGAGTGGGACTCCGCCGGCAGCTCGGTGGTCAGGTGCTTCTCAACCGGGCTGTCCTTCCCCGCGTCCTGGGAAGGGTATTCCGCCGCCGGCGATGGGTCGATTGGATACAAGAACACCAACGTAAGCGCCAATGGAACGGTTGGGAGCAATGACAGCAACTATCGTGCCGGGCAGCGAGAGATTGCATCGTCCGCGTTTCCGTCTGAAGGTACGTTCTACCTCCGCGCCCTTGTCAGCCAGGGGTCCGGCGCAGGCGTAGCGACTCGGGTGGAGGGGATGGCCCGGGGCGTGGGCCTCAGGACTTGCGGACTCCTGAAGCTCTCGTCCGGATCTCCGATGCATGGCCGCGCGGAATCAGGCAACGCCCTCACAAATGGTGTTTGGTTCGCCTTCCGCAAGGTTTCAAGCAGTTCGTCGAAAGTAGACACCGAAGTCGTGTTCTGTTTCGGGGGCGAGTCCCAGACGCTCGTCTCCAGCACCGCCTTCACGGAGGGGACCACGTACCTCTGCCTCGCCGAAATCACGGTTGGCGAGCAGGTGGCCAAGGCACGCGCGTTCGCTATGCCGGTGGACGACTTCGACGGCATGCCTGCGCTTCATTGGGGCGAGCAGCTGCAAACATCTGCGATCAGTTCCTCAGCCCCATTCACGCACCTTTGCATGACGGGACCATACATGACGGCGAACGCCGTCGTGTGCTTCGACGAAATCGCGGCCGCGTCGACAACAGCGGAGCTTGTCCCCACGAAGACGGTATTTCCCTACATCTCTTCCCTGCATCCAGAACTGAACGGTTTTTCCGTCCCAGTCGTTCTGAATCTGGAGGGGGATGTGAATGCCGACGTGGAAGTCGAATACGGGACGGACGAGGATTCCCTGTCGGGTTCGGTCAAAGTCCTCGAGAACAAGCCGACCGGCCATTACAACGTGGCTGTGGACGGGCTCGAGCCTGACATGGCATACTACTGGCGCCTCTCGGCGAAGACGAACGGCGCCGTCGCCGCGCAGTCGCCCGTGTTCAGCGTCCGCACGCTCGGCGCGCCGGAGCTTGCGTCGCCTGCCGCCGAGGTTGTCGAAGGCGGCATCAACTTCTCGGTCGAACTCGCCGTCCCCGCGCTCTACGGCGCCCCGGAACAGCCCGAGACGACAGTCTCCGTCGTCTACGTGTTCGGTTCCGTTACCAACGAGGTCGCGCTTGGCTCGCTCGCAGAGCCCGGAGTCCTTTCGCCCCAGAAGGTGGGCGCTTCTTGGGGGCAGACCTACAAGTACTGGTTCAAGGCGTCCGCGACATACGCCGACAGGACATTCTCCTGCACGACGGAAGAGTCGACCGTCTCCGTGCGCAGTGGCTCCGACGTCTACGTCTCCTCGTCCGGATCGAACACGTCGCCCTATGACACGCCGGAGAAGGCCGCGCATTCCGTAGCAGACGCGGTTGCGGTGGCGGGGAACGGCGCAACCGTGTTTGTCGCGGCCGGGACGTACGAGACGACCTCGCGCATCGCCATCGGAAGCGCGGTCCGCGTCGAAGGCATGACGGGACGTCCGGAGGACGTGGTAGTCAGGAACGTCGGGGATTCCACCTCCAGCCGCGTGTTCAACCTCACGCACGCCGGCGCGGTCCTGGCTAACGTCACCGTCAGCGGCGGTATCGTGCGCAACTACACCGGCGGAAACATCTGGATGACCGGCGGGCTCGTAACCAACTGCATCGTCCAGAACGCCACGTTGTCCTGGAGCACTGCTGACACTAACAACGAGCACGGCGGCGGAGGCGTCTACATGCGCGGCGGAAAGCTCGTCAACTGCATCATCCGCGGCAACACCGTTACTGGAACTGCAGTCAAGGACCAGGCGACGGGAATCTACGCAAATGGCTCGTCGGTAATCCAGAACTGCCTTGTCGCGGAGAACAACAGCGAACTCGAGGCGGCGGTGGTCTACCTTGCGGAGAACGCCCACTTGGTCAACTGCACGGTCGTCAAGTCGACGCTAGGCTCTGGAACCGGACTCAACGGAGGTTCGGCGTCGATCCGCATCGGAAGCAACAACGCCTATGTGCAGAACTGCGCTGTTGCCGGCATTGTAGACGTGAACAACGTCACGCTTCGCCCCCTCGACGGCACCGGCGGCACCACGACGCACTACGACCACATCGCGAACAGCGCGTTCGACTTTGAGCTCGGCGAAACCCTCGCGGAGAAGAAGTGCGTCAGTGCGACGCCCGCGGCTATGTTCTCGAACTATGCCGGCGGTCGCTACAAGCCCTCATCGAACGGACCGCTTGTCGACGCCGCCAAGGCCGAGGTCACCGATGCGCTGCCTTCGCTGGACCTGGCGGGCCGGGCAAGGCTTCGCGGCAACGGCTACGACATCGGCTGTTACGAGTGCCAGAACGACGGACTTGCCATCATCCTGAGATAACCCCGCCAAAGTTGACGAATAGGAGTGGCATATGCCGTTGCATGCAATCGCATTCGCTTCTGCTCTCTTCCTAATCTGTGCGGCACGGGGGGATAGCTTCAGGCCCGTTGATTTGTCAGGGTTGGACGCGTCGAAGGCGATCGCCGGCACGACAAATGCCGGCACGCCGTCCGCCTATGCCCGCGACGGCAAGAGCCGCATCCCTCTGTTCGCCTTCAATGGAGCCGGCATGGACGAGAACGGTTCGCACGGAAACATTCCCGACGACCGCATGTTCATGCTGTCCTCCAACGACGCCGGTTCCTTCCCGTGGTACATCCAAGTCGATCTTGGCGAGACGAAGACCGTAGGCGCAGTCCGTCTCTTCAATTTCAACATGGCGGACTACACCGGACGCGGCGTCCGCGCGTTCAAGCTCTATGTCTCCGCCGCAGACTCGTGGCAGACCTCCGTCGCCGCCATCCAATCCGCCTATACCCTCGTCCTTTCAAATCGGCTGGCGAGGGCTTCGGGAACCGCGGGTTACTTGGGCCAGACATTCGAACTCCCACGGCCGGTGAACGCCCGTTTCGTCGCGCTTGTCGCGCTGGACGACTGGGACGACAGCAGGAGCGTCCTCAACTACAATGGCATTTCGGAAATCCAGCTCATGGAGCCCGTGCATGGCGACGACAGCGTGTCGCCGCCATTCTCCATATGTTGTGTCGGCGACTCCATCACCGAAGGCGCCAACTCGACTTCGGCCGCCAACAGGTGGACGTACCGCACCTATCTCGCCGAACTGCTGTCTTCCTCTCCGCTTGCCGACGCCGTGTGGAAGGGGTCCCACCTCTCCCCGTATTCCGGCAACTCCCTCCCGAACGAGGGCTGGAGCGGGAAAAACGCCGCCTGGCTCGCCGACCGGTACGTCGCGAACGCGGCGGTAGACGCGGCGGACGTGCTGCTTCTCCACGCCGGGCACAATTACGACGCCACGGCGATGTCCGCAACGGACATAATCGCGGCCGTGACGAACGCGCACGCACGCATTGTCGCGGCCGCGCGGGCGAACAATCCAAATGTCACAATCCTCTATGCCAAAGTCATCACGAGCGGGAAGCTTCCGAAGTACAGCTACATACCTGCGCTCAACGACGCCATAGGCGCGCTGGCTGCGGAGCTGGACTCGGAGGACTCCCCTGTCGTGGCCGTCGACATGGCAGCCGGATGGGACTGGCGCTCACACTGCGTTTCGGACATGGTCCATCCCAACGAGTCCGGCGCGAGGCTGATGGCCCGTCGCTGGTTCGACGCGCTCATGTCCTCGCCGTTCATGGCGGGGAGCGATGCCCTCGTCGAGGCCGAGTCGTTCGCATCGAAGGGTGGTTGGGTCGTCGATCCGCAGTTCGTCGACGTCATGGGATCGCCGTACCTGCTCGCCCACGGCAAGGGCATTCCGGTCGCAGACGCGCAGACGACTGTTTCCTTCGGGTTTCCCGGCCTTGTGCGCGCCTGGGTGCGGACGCGCGACTGGACGCCGGATTGGAACGGCGAGAAGCCCGGGCGGTTCCGTCTTGCCGTCGGGGAGAACGAGTATCCGGAGACGCTCGGCGTTGCGCCGTCCGAATGGGGCTGGGTTGATGCCGGCGTCGTTCGCGTATCGGCCGGGGAACAGACGGTTGCGTTGAAGGACCTCACCGGCTTCGAAGGGCGTTGCGACGCGGTGTATTTCACGTCCGTTGCCGCGACGAACCCGCCGCCGGACGACGCTGCGGCCTTAGCTGCGTGGCGCGCGGAGAAGCGCGGCGAATCCGCCGCGCCGGAGGATGTCGTCGAGACGGATTTCGTCGTCGTGGGCGGCGGCATCGCGGGAACGTGCGCGGCCGTCGCGGCGGCGGACGCCGGACTCAAGGTCGCGCTCGTGCAGGACCGTCCCATGCTCGGCGGCAATGCGAGCGACGAAGTGCGCGTTCGGACGGAGAACGAGGGCGACGAATTCCACTGGATCGTCAAGGCGGTCAGGAACAACGTGCCCAATGGCGGCTCGATGGCGACAGACGACGCGAAGCGCATGTCGTTCGTGGCGGGATACGCGAACATTTCCGTGCACACGCTCTGGCGCGCGTACGGCGTTGTCACGAATGCCGCGCGCCGGATCGTGGCGGTCGACGCGCGGCATGTCGGGACAGGCGCGCGGCGCAGGTTCGTCGCGCCGCTCTACTGCGATGCGACGGGCGACGGATGGCTCGGCTACTGGGCGGGCGCGGCGTTTATGCTCGGGCGCGAGGCGAAGACGGAATTTGGCGAGCCGACGCACGGGCAGGATGTCGCCGACACGAGCACGATGGGCAACACTCTTCTTTGGACGACGAAGACCGGTTCGCAGCCCTACGAGTTCCCGTCCGTTCCGTGGGCGACGAAGGTCAGCGGAGCGCGGGCGGACACGGCCGGCGGCTGGCAGTGGGAGGCGGGACTCGATCCGTCCGAGGACACGATCTACGACGCCGAAATGCTGCGCGACCGGCTGTTGCGCGCGGCATACGGCAGCTTCTCGAACA
>JAEEGG010016626.1_pt1 | contig 15254 bp, 10 predicted proteins | sample 9134161 | NCBI WGS metagenome assembly JAEEGG01 (sample SAMN16246543, study PRJNA631951) | gut metagenome | biome: gut microbiome; feature: rumen; material: CR-attached | host: Bos | place: Iran: Karaj | collected 2018-10
TTCAGCATCTGCAGACCTTCCTCCTCTGTGGCAGCGGTGAAGTGGGTGACACCCGACTTCGTGGCATGCACTGAGGCACCACCGAGGTGCTCCTGGTCGATGTCCTCACCCGTAACGGTCTTCACCACCTTCGGGCCTGTGAGGAACATGTACGACGTGTTCTCCATCATCAGCGTGAAGTCGGTGAGGGCGGGGGAGTAGACGGCACCACCGGCGCAGGGGCCGAAGATACCTGAAATCTGCGGAATCACACCCGAAGCGAGGATGTTACGCTCAAAGATCTCGGCGTAGCCTGCCAGAGCGTTGATACCTTCCTGGATACGGGCACCACCCGAGTCGTTGATACCGATGACGGGGGCTCCCATCTTCATGGCCATGTCCATCACCTTGCAGATCTTCTGGCTCATGGTCTCAGAGAGAGAACCGGCATGAACGGTGAAGTCCTGTGCGAAGATGAATACCAGGCGGCCGTCGATGGTACCAGAACCGGCTACGACGCCGTCGCCAAGGAACTGCTTCTTCTCCATACCGAAGTTATGGCAGCGGTGCTCCTTGAACATGTCGTATTCCTCGAACGAACCTTCGTCGAGCAGCATCTCAATACGCTCACGGGCTGTGTACTTACCGCGTTCGTGCTGCTTCTGAATAGCTTTCTCACCACCACCGAGACGGGCCTGTTCGCGCTTCTCGATGAGTTGCTTGATCTTGTCTAATTGCTTGCTCATTGCTTTTATTCAATTATCTATTTACCTTTTTACTTTTTTACCTTTTTACCTTTTTACCTTTTCACCTTTTTACTTTTATTCCGGGTGCTCGCAGAGCTCAGTCAGGATACCGCAGGTTGACTTCGGGTGGAGGAAGGCGATGTTCAGGCCCTCGGCGCCCTTACGGGGCTTCTCGTCGATGAGGCGGACACCCTTCTCGCTGACCTCGGCGAGACCTTTGGCTACACCGTCCTCAACACAGAAAGCCACGTGGTGCACACCCTTGTTGCCCTTGTCGAGCCACTTCTGGATGGTGCTCTCAGGTGATGTAGGCTCCAGCAGCTCCAGCTTCACCTCGCCGCAGCGAAGGAAGGCGGTCTTCACCTTCTGATCCTCTACTACTTCTGTTGCATAACACTCTAAGCCCAGCACGTCAGTGAAATACGGCAGGCTTTCTTCGATGCTCTGAACTGCGATGCCCAGATGCTCAATGTGGGAAATCTTCATATTTGTTGTATTTAAAATTAAACCTATTATTATTAATAATGTGCAAAGGTACGCAATAAACTCCATATTTCGTAGAATACTTTGTTTTTTTTGGCTTTTTTATATAAAAATAGAGATTGCCACCATTAAACAGGCGGCAATCTCATCGATTCTTCTTGGCAATAACCGGATTCTGTTAATTGAAGAGGTTATTTGTAAATCAGATTGTTATCGTCATCTGTGATATACCAGTCTTTCTTTGTGTTCATATCTTGAACCCACTCCAGGAATCCTGTATATGCATCCTTAATGCTCTTTCCTTCCATAGGATATTTGAAGTCGTAAGGAACAATGATGGCATAAGGCGGTTCTCCATTCTTGATGGGCATTTGTATGATTTGACCTGTAGTCTTGTTTTCAATATAAACGCCTCTGAGGAATGCTTTAATCGTCTTGTCTCCAATATTGATTTTTTCACTTACGATAGGATGATTGTCATTACTCTGAGTATTTGCAAACTGTTTGTCTCCTGTTAACTTCAAAATATCATGAACCTCACGATTCTCCAGCAATTTAGAATTTGTTATACCATGCAGTACGACTTCGTCTGCAGCACCGCAGGCTACCAACTCAATCAGCACCTCTTTGTTGTTGACACGTTTGGCCCTCAGTACAACGTCATTCATGTCGTAGTCTGCATTCATGGGTCTGTCTTCAAAGCACATGGTATATGTCGCATTGGAAAGCTCGGTCAGGTCCTCATATATTTTATTCTTGTCTACGCCGTTGTTGATTTCAACGATCAGATCGCTGAAGTTACAGTCTGAACCATCCTCAAATGTCAGATAAGACTTGCCGTTTGCGCTGAACATAGCTATGCGTGGGTCATTATCCAGCATATTATAAGTTGTTTTTACTGATCCAAAGTGGCCGGGGAAATTATTGATGATTGTGTTCAATTCTCCGTAGCCGTATACACATCCACTTTCTTTTGTACTAAGAGCCCCCTCCTTAGTCATATCATCTGTTTTGCTCTTGTTCTTTCTTGAAATGAACCCAATTCTGTAGCCTGCCGGGATGATCTGGCTGACGGCTTGAGTTGCGTCGACAGGATTGCCCTCAAGGGTGAGCTCGGATAGTTTATTGAAATTTTTACTACCTGTATATTCATCGAAATACCATTTAATCTTATTACCGTCATTCCGGGTCTTATTGGTAGCAATTCGATTGTTCGAACCAATGTTTGATCCGAGCGCATTTGTCTTATTGATGTCAAACCATATATTATTGTTCTCGTTATCAAGATAGAAAGCGCCATATTTTACTATCGGCAAATAATCAGTAAATATAGTAGCCCAAGCTCTATTGTCAGCTTCAAGATACGAGCCTACGCCTGCCATGAACTTCCCGGAGCCTACGTTATAAAATAGCGTCCGGTTATCACTGGTTGTGATGATCTGCCATAGCTGATTGCCTACATCGTTCTTGTCGTCTCCAATCAGTTCTTTCATTTTGTCAGAGTTGGAATCGTCTTTCCCTAAATAAGTCAGGTAGCAATCTTTCTTGTTTTTGTTCTGCTGACCATTCCTGATACGATATAAAGTAGGATTAACTTGACAGTTCCCGTCTTTTTTCAAATCCCCGTCTCCGTAGTAGGGCAGGAGATACTCGTGCTTTTTGAAGAAATCAGTCACATTAGAAACTCCAGCCGCGGATACGGTATAATTGCATGGAATGGCTTTATATTTGGGGAGTAGTTTGATATAATCAGCCTCATTCATGCCACTCGGCACGTTAGCGGGTTTATAATAATAATAGTAAATTTCCACATCGGGTTGGTCTGTAGAAGCCATCTGTACCGGTATTAAGGTGATTGGGCTCTTTCCGTCGCTTGTCAGATGGTTGTTGAAGAGCTGCACGGCAGTCCCTCTGCGGATGGCATTCAGATTGTTTTGTCTCAAGTTACCTGACTTGGACCGGCCAAGGAAACCATTGAAGATGGCCTTTAACTGGTTCTTCTCATCTTCACTGATGCCATTAACGTCACGGACAATAGCCCCGTCTTGAATTCTCCACGAAGAGCCGATCTCACCATTTGAAGAAGCCTGCCATAACAATTCTTTCTCCCAATTGGATCCTTCCCAAAGATAGATATTCTTGTTTTGTGAGTAATTCTTTAACCAGGTGTCTTCATTCGACTTTGCCAAGTTAGCGAAAATCGTTCTTCCTGCTGCAAAGGATTGTTTGGCATTGGCGCCATTCAGCACAATGGCACTCATGTTTAGATTGTCAGCAGCATCACCACGTGTTCTGGCTCCGCTTCTGCTGGAGAAACTGATGGCAGAGGCTTGGGTGCTGAAGCTCTTGACAAAATAGTGGCCGTCTTTGTTTACGCATGCAGCAATGAGTTCTTCATAGAAGTCTGGGGCGTCGTAAGAAATTGTCACTACGTCGCCATTGTGGGCTTCCACTTCACTCAGGATAACTGCATCGCTGTTGAAGAAAGGTGACTCAGACAGAATCTGCACTTTCACAATGTCTTCTAAATCTGCATCGGCGGTCACGGTAACAGTACTGGACTGGGTGGTGTTCCACGTGTGGTTCGGGTCAATCGTTACACCAAGAGTCAATTCCGCGTTATGCTTTACAACTTCCTCGTTAATCTCAGTGGAATCAAACTCTAAACTATTACAGGATGCGAGTGATGCCAACAAAAAAAGGAAAGAATACTTGTACTTCATACTTAAAATCACTAAAATTGTCTTTGTTTATAATTTTGCTGCAAATATACGTATTTCTACTTATATACGCGCAAATTTTTTATAAATAAGGCTATGATTTAACAAACTTTAAAGTTCTACGGTTACTTTACCGTTTATTTGCCTTCCTGTCAGGTAGTTTGGTACGGCCCATTGGCGGTTCGTGACATCTGTCACCCAATAGTAACTGTTCACGTTTGAGATGCCAAACAGATTCAGACAGTCGAGACCGAGCCAGATGTTCTTAACCGTCTTGCCATCTTTCAGTGCCCTGTAACTCATACCGATATCGGCACGTTTATAGGCAGGGGCGCGGAACTGTTGCTGTTCCAATCCTCTGTGTGGAGGACCGAAGGGCAACCCGTCGGCAAAGGCCAGACGGAGCGTCATCTTCCAACGATCGGTACCGGGGAAATAGTCGGTGAAATGGAGGTTGATGGAATATCGTTGGTCTGTCGGTGTGGGAATCCACTGACCGTTATATTTCTGTTGCGTACTCATCAGGGAGAACGTGAGCCAGGAGTCTGTACCTGGTACGAACTCACCGTAGAGCTTCAAATCGAGTCCTGCTGCATAGCCGGAACAAAGGTTTTCGCCATAGTACGTAATCTTCACATTCTGAACGTTATACGGGATTAGGTTCGACAAGGCCTTGAAGTAGGCTTCGGCCGAGAACTTGAAGGGGCGGTTAAGCATTTTGAAGCGGTAATCCATTGCGGCGATGAACTGAAGGGAGCGTTGGCTCTTGATGTTTTCGTTCAAGACGGCTCTGGTCAGTCCATTCTGTGTCACCGTGTCGCGCATCTCCTTGTAGAACGGGGCCTGGTAATAGAGTCCTGTGGCAAAGCGTAACGTGAGGTCCTGGTTGAAAGCGGGGACGAGTGCTATGGATGCTCTGGGTGATACGATGGTTTCTTTGTTGAATGACCAGTTGGCCAGTCTGACGCCGTAGTTTAGCGTGAAGAAGTTATCACCCTTGTTGAAGTGGTAGGTGTCCTGTATGTAAGCCTCGATGCGGTGGCTCTTGATGTCGTTCCTGGCCGACAGCGTGTAGATCAGGTCCAGACGGTCTGCGGTGTGCGGAACGGAATAACCGCTGGAATCGCGCATCTCGTATTCCCGTGAGGTCTCCTTAATATGTTCGGTCTTGTAAGTGATGCCGGCCTCAATGTCGTGATGGCGAGTGCGGTGTGTGCCGATCAGTTTGAAGCTCACCACGTCGGCGGTCAGATAGTTGCGGGCATGTTCCATATAGGTTCCTACTCCCAGGTTTTCGCTCGACTGGGCATCGTCCAGCCAGTATTCTCCCATGATGTCGTATGTCTCCTTCTCCTTGGTGTGGAAGGCGGATGTCAGGAATTTGATTTTGGTGGGGTCTCCGAATGAGCGGGTGATGGAGGCGGTGCCGAAATAGGTTCGGAATAAGTCCTTCTCCTGACCGTCGAAATAGACTTTGAATGATTTCGCATCGGCGATGGTGCCGAAGGAGGTCTCTCGTGTCTCGGGTGTGAAATTGTAATGATTCTCAGAGATGTATCCAATCAGATTAACCTCCCATCTTTTGTTTGGCGTGTAACTGATATATGTCTGATAGTCAAGGAAATTCGGTCTGTACTCTCCACTTGTTTCGAGGGATCCCAACAAGTACTTGTTTGTCTTGTACCGGACACTGTGACTCATGGCGAATTTCTGGTTGCCGTAGCCTAAATAAGCGCTGGCTCCGAGTAGCGAGGCACTCAGCGTGGCTTCGAGACGCTTGGGCTTGCGATAGGTAATGTCGAGGGCTGATGACATCTTGTCGCCGTATTTGGCGGCAAAGCCACCCGTGGAGAAACCGATGCGCTCCACCATATCCGCATTGATGATGGAAAGGCCTTCCTGCTGACCGCTGCTGACAAGCAGCGGGCGGTACACCTCGACGCCGTTGATATACACCGAGTTCTCGTCGAACGAACCACCACGTACGTTGTACTGCGATGACAGTTCGTTGTGCGTCGACACACCTGCCTGCTGTTGGATGAGTTCCTCGACAGCGTTTCCTGATATCGACGGTACTACCCGCAGGTCTTTTGTATCGAGCTGTTCGGTCTGGGAAGTCTGTCGGCGGCGTTCGGTGACGGTGATCTCCTGCAGCGCCTCCATCGGATACATCACGATTTGAACAGTCATCTTGCCCTTTGGGCGACGGAATACACGTTTCCTCACGCCGTATCCCACCATCGAGAACCTGACCTCAACAGAGTCTGCGCTGTGCAGGTTGATGGAGAACTGACCCTTCAGATCGGTCATCGCCACCTTTCCCTGAGCCAGGCAGGAGACCGTTACTAACTCCAACGCCTGACCTTCCTCGTCGACGACTTTTCCTTTCAATGTAAAGTCGTCGGCCTGGGCTGTGGCACTGAAAATCAGCACTGCCAACAGCATGATATATCGCGAGTAGATACGTTTCATCAGCTAATATAACGAAAGAATTGTCAGTTTTATTGCATTATTCAAAATATTATCGTACCTTTGCACTATGTTTTTAAAAAAGATTATTATGATTGAGTATTTAGCACAACACTTGTGGCAGATGTGGGCCATTGTGGCCGTCATCTGTCTGATCATGGAACTGATGGCAGGTGACTTCTTCATCATCTGCTTCTCCATCGGAGCTGTCTTTGCTGCCATCACGGCGGCAGTGGGCGGTGGCATCTATCTGCAGTTGCTGATGTTTGCCATCTTCACGGTGATCAGTCTCTTTTGGGTTCGTCCCTTTGCCCAGCGCTACCTTCATAAGGGCGAGGACAACCGCATGAGTAATGCCGATGCCCTGATGGGGCGTCAGGGCAGGGTAGTGGAGACCGTCAAGGCCGAAGGCTTCGGACGTGTGCAGATCGACGGTGACATCTGGAAAGCTGTTACCAATGGGACGGCAGATATCCCTGAGGGCTCCAATGTTCGAGTCGTTGGACGTGAGAGTACCATTATTACAGTAGAAACAATAGACATTAATCATTAATTATTTTTATTATGGACATTATGACTTATGTGCTTATCGCCATCGTTGTCTGTGTGATTTTGTTCGCAAAGATGGCACTTGTGATTATCCCACAGTCGGAAACCAAGATTGTTGAACGTCTCGGACGTTATTACGCTACCCTGCGCCCGGGTATCAACATCATCATCCCCTTCATCGATCGTGCGAAGTCGATCGTCGTACTGAATCATGGCCGTTACCAGTATTCTACAACCATCGACCTCCGTGAGCAGGTCTACGACTTTCCCAAGCAGAATGTGATCACCAAGGATAACGTGCAGACAGAGATCAACGCGCTGCTCTACTTCCAGATCGTTGATCCCTTCAAAGCCACCTACGAGATCAACAACCTGCCCAATGCCATCGAGAAGCTGACGCAGACCACCCTGCGTAACATCATCGGTGAGCTGGAGCTCGATGAGACGCTCACCTCGCGCGATACTATTAATAAGAAACTCTCCGCCGTGCTCGACGATGCCACAGACAAATGGGGCGTGAAGGTGAACCGTGTGGAGCTGCAGGACATCACGCCTCCCGACTCCGTGCTCACCGCGATGGAGAAGCAGATGCAGGCCGAGCGTAACAAACGTGCACAGATCCTAACCTCTGAGGGACAGAAGGCCGCCGAGATTCTCGCCTCTGAGGGTGAGAAAACTGCCATTGTCAATAAGGCTGAGGCTGCCAAGCAGCAGGCGATCCTTGAGGCTGAAGGTGAGGCTCAGGCCCGTATTCGTAAGGCAGAGGCAGAAGCCAAGGCCATCGAACTGATCACCGAGGCCGTCGGAAAGTCGACCAATCCGGCCAACTATCTGTTGGCTCAGAAGTATATCCAGATGATGCAGGAACTCGCCGAGGGAGATAAGACCAAGACCGTCTATCTGCCCTATGAGGCCACCAACCTTTTAGGTTCCATCGGTGGCATCAAGGACCTCTTCAAGGCCGAATAAATAAAAAATTGCAGCAATCGCTGCAATTTTTGTTTTTTTATTTGTACCTTTGCACCCGATTAATAAAAGATTGTTATGGTACACAATATTTTCAAGGGGCTGGGCATCGCTCTGATTACTCCTTTCAAAAACGATGGTGCTGTGGATTATGAAGCCCTGATGCGGCTTCTCGACTACCAGTTGGATAACGGCGCAGACTTCCTTTGCATCCTTGCCACCACGGGCGAAACACCGACGCTGAGTCGTGAAGAGAAACAGAAGATTAAGGATCTGGTCGTGGAGAAGGTGCGCGGACGTGTACCTATTCTGATGGGCTGTGGTGGTTATAATACCGCTGAGGTTGTCCGTGAATTGAAGACCGGAGATTTTAAAGGTGTTAACGGCATTCTGAGCGTCTGTCCGTATTATAACAAACCTTCTCAGGAAGGTCTATACCAACATTTCAAAGCCATCGCCGCAGCCACCAGTCTGCCGGTGGTACTTTATAACGTTCCAGGACGTACAGGTGTCAACCTTAAGGCCGAGACGACCGTTCGTCTGGCCCGCGACTGTCAGAACATCGTTGCTATTAAGGAAGCCAGCGGTAATCTCGAACAGGTCGATGAGATCATCAAGAATAAACCCAACGATTTCGATGTGATCTCTGGTGACGACTCACTCACGTTTCCAATGGTCAGTTGTGGAGCCGTTGGCGTGATCAGCGTGATCGGTAACGCCATGCCGAGAGAGTTCTCTAAAATGATCCGTCTGCAGATGCGTGGCGAATACGATCCTGCGCGAAAGATCCATCATCGTTTTACGGACCTCTTCTCGCTCCTCTTCGTCGACGGTAATCCTGCAGGCGTGAAAGCGATGCTCTCAGAGATGGGCTTCATACAGAATGTGCTTCGCTTGCCTCTGGTGCCGATGCAGATCAAGAACCGTCAGCGTATGTCTGAGATTCTGAAGGAGTTGAAGATATAGTTTACGGCTTACAGTTTACGGTTTAGGGTATGGATCGTTCAATCATTCACGAGATTTCGCCCTTGATGGGTAAGGACGTCCTTTATATCGCCGACCGGCGGAAGAAGGAGTTCACCTATCCCATCCATAACCACCAGGTCTACGAACTTAACTTCGTCGAGCATGCCGCCGGTGTGCGCCGCATCGTTGGTGACTCCAGTGAAGTGATCGGCGACTTCGACCTCGTACTCATTACGGGTCCTGACCTCGAACATGTCTGGGAGCAGAACACCTGTACCAGTGAAGATATCCGTGAGATTACCGTCCAGTTCGACATTAACTTCGGCGAGGGCACCATCTTCGACCGCAATCCCTTCAATTCGATGAAGAAGATGATGATCGAGGCCCAGAAAGGACTCTGTTTCCCCCTTGATGCCATCATGAAGGTCTATCGCGAACTCGACACCCTGAGCAGTATAAAGGACGGTTTCTATGCCTTCACCCAGTTTCTGACCATCCTCTACGAACTGTCGAAGTGCGAGGGAGCCCGTGCGTTGTCCTCCACAAGTTTCGCCAAGATTGAGATGCCCAGCGACAGCCGTCGTGTGCATAAGGTGAAGACGTTCATAGATGCCCATTACCGCGATGAGATCCGTCTTAGCCAGTTGGCTGATATTGCGGGCATGAGTACATCGTCGTTTAGTCGTTTCTTCAAGTTACATACAGGTCGTAACCTCAGCGAATATATCATCGACCTGCGTCTGGGGCACGCCTGTCGTCAGTTGGTCGACAGTTCGCGCACCATTGCCGAGATCGGCTATAGCTGCGGCTTCAACAACCTCAGCAACTTCAACCGCATCTTCAAGAAGCGCAAGGGCTGTAGTCCGTCAGATTTTCGCGAAAACTACCATAAAACGCGTGTGATTATCTGATAAAAGACCCCTTTGAGGAAGATTTTTCAAAAAAAAGCGGAAAAAATTTGGTGGAATCAAAAATACTTCGTACCTTTGCACCCGCAAACGGAAAAACGGTTCCGTAGCTCAACTGAATAGAGCATCTGACTACGGATCAGAAGGTTGTGGGTTTGAATCCCGCCGGAATCACCAAAAGCAAGGAAATTCCCAGTCTGAAAAGGCTGGGAATTTTTATATGGCTAAAAATTTGGTGCTTTGAAAGAAATCATGTATCTTTGCAGTCAGAATGATATATGAGTTGCTAAAATCGCTTAACGTATGAATTTAAGGTCTCTGCAGATACGGTTGACAATGATGTTGGTCTGCTTGGCGTTTGGTTTGCATGTCCAGGCAAACGACGAACGTTTCTACGTATATAACTCCACCAACGGTCTGGCCGACAATAGTGCGCAGACCATCTACTGTACGAAGACCGGACGCCTTGTCATTACGACGATGGGGCAGATCAATTTCTTCGATGGCAACAACTTTACCTATATCGATCCAAGTAGGGAAAACGCTTACCCGCTCTCTAACTACCGTGGGAACTACCACCTGTATTTCGACCGCTTCCATCATCTGTGGCTGAAGAACCAGCATAGTGTGACATGCGTGAACCTGACTACCGAACGATTCGTTGACTCTGTGGAGGATGTGTTCGCGGAGTTTGGTTGCGACGATGTGGTGAACGACCTCTTCGTAGATCAGACGAATGTGGTTTGGCTGCTGACGGCGAAAGGTCTTTACAACGTGGTTACGAAACAGACTTATCCCGTACGTAGCGGAAGGAACTTGCAGGATATGGAATTTTGTGAGGAGCGCTATCTGTTGCTGTTCTACGACAACGGATTATTGGAGATCACCGACCTTGAGTCAGGTAAGAAGATCTATGCAGGTCAGCCGTACGACGAGGCCAGCGTACAGCGCTACAGCAGTTCGTCGGTACAGAAGGCCATCGGTAATACCGTCTATCAAGTACGTAACGGCTTCAATGCAGGCATCCTGCTACGCTTTGATATCGGTGAACAAACGTGGAAGACCATCATGCAAACGCCCTATTACCTGAGCAATATCGTTGAGAAGGATAGTATACTCTATGTGCCATCGGCCTATGGCTACTGGACCTACGACCTGCATACGGAACAGCTAAATCATATTCAGGAGTTGACGATGGCCAACGGCTCGAAATTGCTGACGGACATTAACACAATGGTGTTTGACCGTCAGGGCGGCATGTGGGTAGGTACTGAGAAGCGCGGACTGCTCTATTCCAGACCGCAGGCTACACCCTTCAAAGTTTATGGCTGGGAGAATCACCGGGCGCTGGAACTCGCTGCGATGATGGATAAGCTGCCCGAGCCTCAGACGAGTTATCGTAACAGACAGGCTAACTGCGTCTTCCGTGACTCTCGTGGCTGGGTATGGGTAGGTACCGCTTCGGGTCTTCAACTCTATCGCAGCGAATCGGATCAGTTGCCGGTTATCTACACCAAGACCAACGGCCTGCTGAATAATGTGATTCATACGATCATAGAGGACAACATGCACAACATCTGGGTGGGCACGAGCTACGGCATCAGCTGCCTGCTTTTAGAGAACGATGAACTGCGCTACGTGAATAGCTACAGTCAATGGGACAACGTTCCCACGGAGTCGTTTGTCAACGGCAAAGCTCTTCGTCTGCCTGACGGCACTATCGCCATGCAGATGCTTGACCACGTGATCGAGTTCAATCCAGACAAGATGATGACAGTTGCCAAGGGTGTGAATTACGATATCTCTCCGAAGCTCGTCCGTGTGATGGTGAATGGTAATAATCTGCACCAAGGTGAGGAACTCGACGGAAATGTCATCCTTGAGAAAGCGATTCCAAGAACATCGGAGATCAATCTGAACTACAACCAGAACTCAGTGACGCTGACGTTCTCGGCCTTGAATTATTTCCGCCCGCAGCAGACTTATTATAGAGTCCGCATCAACGGGTTGGACAATACCTGGCGTGTGCTGACCAACTACAACTCTGGTGGCTTGGTGGATTCTCGCGGTATGCTTCACCTGCCGATGGTTGCCCTGAAGCCCGGAACATATACGATCGAAGTGCAGACCTCGATGATTCCAGACGTATGGGAAATGGAGCCTTTCGAATGGGTGATCAACGTGAATGAGCCTTGGTGGCGCACCACAGGTGTGTTGGTTCTCTTCGCACTCTTGATACTCATCCTGCTAGGCGTGAACACCTATTATTATATGCGTAATGTCAGCATGAGGGCCACACGTAACTCTCAGGAGCAGGGCATCGTCAGACAAATCCAGAACTTTGCCGAACACTGTAGCCAGCAGGATACGGTGTTGCTTGAGCCCGTTCCGGAAGAGTACTCAGGCACAGAGATAAGCAATCAGAATGCTCTAACGCCGGAGTTCATCGCAACGATGGAGAAGATCCTGCCGACGGTTCTCAAGAAGGACACCAAGAAACTGACGATGCGTGAACTGAGTGCTGTGGCCAAGATGGAGTTGCAGCCGTTCTATCAGGTCATCTTAGGCAATGTCTTCAAGAGTCCGCGCCCCTTGGCCAAGACCCTGATGCTGAAGAAGGCAGAACAATTGCTGACGATGACAGAGAAGGACCTAGACCAGATCGCGTCGGAGTGTGGCTTCGTATCGCCCAACTATTTCATTGCGACCTTCTATCGCAAGAATAAGATGACGCCCGAGATCTACCGCCGTCAGAACAGTCATCTCCGGAATCGGAAATAGTTACTTGAGGGTGATCTGGCCAAAAGCGGTCAGACGCCAGGTCCTTCCACCAATCTCCTTATAATAAACGAAAGCCTGATAGTGGTTTTCGGTCTGGTAGAAGTTACCCTCAGAGGGTAGGAAACGTCGTGCCCCGTTTTGGTCTTCCCAAAGGTATTGATAAGAATAGTAACCCTGTTTCTGCAGAATGGAAGTGGTATACATTCCTGTGGCCTCGTCATAAGTGAGGCGGTAAGTATCGTCTGCTTCTGTCGTCCACATGCCGTCGATGACGATATGTCCGTCGATATCGGGATCAGACTTCAGACGGTAGTTCACCCATACATAGTCGCTGATGATGTCGTTTTCGCGATTGTCGCTGTTGCGGATGTAGAAGGCACCGTCGGCATCTTCGTCGTAGAGGTAGTTCGGGCGCGGTTCGTTGATGAAGGGGAAGACTTGATAGTATTCACCGTCCCAGCGGATGTAGTCGATGCCCATCGTGGGGTGACTGGGATCCAGCACTTCGTACTTATGGTACTCGTTGCCGGCGTCGAAGATCAGTTCCATAGCGTGACTCCATTCGGCTCCGTTCTGGTTGACAAAGGTAGGACGCACTTTGCGACGACAGTTGTCCTCTCGTCCGTTCTGCATCACCACCGTCCGAATCTGTTGATCAGGTTGTGTGACGGAGTGATTCATGTAGCCTACCGACATCATCACTTGCTGATGGCTGCCGTTATGGTCGATGTCAGTATTGGTGGTAGCACTCATGGCGAGCTGCATGGATTGTTCTGTCACCATGAATTCCACCGTCAGCACATCCTCGTCTGTGCCGTCTTCCAGAATATGAAGACGATAGTTGCCGCTCATCTTCAAACGACATTGGTCGTTGGGCAGCGTCAATTGATAGTGCGTGTAGGGAACGGTCGTGTTGATGGAGAGTTCATAGTCGTCGATGATCAGGTCGTTGAAGCCGTTGAGCCAGTCGCTCTCGAAGACCTCCTTGGCTGTGGTCCAGTCTGCTTCGCAGCGTTCGATGTGGCAGATGTAACGGTGGTAGTCGTGGGAAAGCTCGTCGAAACCCACATGCAGACGGTCGGCGGAGTTGAGCTTCATCACGGGCAGCGACTGCCAGTTCTGATTGACTACAGCCTGCAGCGACTTCACCTGCGGGTCGTAGACTTTATGAAATCCTGCTGCCGGCAATACTGCCAGCAGCAGGAATATGAATATCAAAGTGAGATGTCTCAATGATTATTCGCCTTTGATAGCAGCCACACCGGGGAGCACCTTACCCTCGATAGCCTCGAGCAGAGCACCACCGCCAGTAGAGATGTAAGACACCTTGTCGGCCAGACCGAACTTGTTGACACAAGCCACAGAGTCACCACCACCAATCAGAGAGAATGCACCCTCGGCAGTAGCCTCGGCGATAGCCTCACCGATAGCGCGGCTACCAGCTGTGAAAGCGTCGCACTCGAACACACCGGCAGGACCGTTCCAGAGGATTGTCTTGGCACCCTTGATAGCCTTGCGGAAGTCCTCCTGAGAGTCGGGACCTGCGTCAACACCCTCGAAACCAGCGGGAACCTTGTTGGCAGGACAGGTAATGATCTCTGCACCTTCCTTCACCGTCATCGTACCGAAGTCGAGGCCGTTGGTGGCTGTGCAGTCGGAACCGAGCACCAGCTCTACACCGTTCTTCTTAGCCAGCTCCTCAACACCGAGGGCCACATCGAGCTTGTCGAGCTCAACGATAGAGTTACCGATCTCACCGTCGTGAGCCTTAGCAAAGGTGTAGGTCATACCACCGCAGAGGATGAGCTTGTCAACCTTACCGAGCAGGTTCTCGATGATACCGATCTTTGAAGAAACCTTCGAACCACCCATGATGGCAACGAACGGACGCTTGATGTTAGAGAGCACGGCGTCGACAGCCTGAACCTCCTTCTCCATCAGCAGACCCAGCATCTTGTTGTCAGCATCGAAGTAGTCGGCGATGACAGCAGTAGAGGCGTGCTTGCGGTGAGCGGTACCAAAGGCATCCATCACGTAGCAGTCAGCGTAAGAAGCGAGCGTCTTAGCGAACTCCTTCTGGCTGGCCTTCAGGGCCTTCTTGGCCTCGTCGTACTCAGGAGTACCTTTCTCAACACCAACGGGCTTACCCTCTTCCTCAGGATAGAAGCGGAGGTTCTCCAGCAACAGAGCCTCACCCATCTTCAGGGCCTTGGCAGCATCAGCAGCCTTTGCGCAGTCGGGAGCGAAAGCTACGGGAACACCGAGAGCCTTCTCAACGGCCTCACGGATCTGACCCAGGGATTTCTTCATATCGACCTTGCCTTTGGGTTTACCCATGTGGCTCATGATGATGACTGCACCACCGTCAGCGAGGATCTTCTTCAGGGTGGGGAGAGCACCGCGGATACGGGTGTCGTCTGTGATCTTACCATTCTCGTCCAGGGGTACGTTGAAATCTACACGTACGATTGCCTTCTTACCGGCAAAATTCATTTCGTTGATTGTCATAATGCTAATATTATATTAATAATGTGAAAAATCTTCGTTTAAACGTGAGTGCAAAGTTACTAATTTTCATTGAACATTGAACATTGAACATTGAACATTTATATTTTTTTTGCGTACATATATAAATAATGTTAGGCATAGTTGACAAAACAGTGTATTTTTTTCTTACCTTTGCATCC
>JAEEGG010016632.1_pt1 | contig 15251 bp, 7 predicted proteins | sample 9134161 | NCBI WGS metagenome assembly JAEEGG01 (sample SAMN16246543, study PRJNA631951) | gut metagenome | biome: gut microbiome; feature: rumen; material: CR-attached | host: Bos | place: Iran: Karaj | collected 2018-10
CGCCTGGCTGCAGACCTCAGGTATATCTGCGACAACAACCCGCACATGGTCGAAAGGGCTATTAAGAAGCACCATCTGGGAAGCTCATACACCATGGACGCCGACGGGCAGAGCGACCTCACCCGTATTGCAGCTGATGCTTGTTCCAAGTCTATGTGGCAGCGCATACCCAAGCGCTTCGCGCCCGTGCTGGAGGCTGCTGGTGTACAGCTGGCTGCCAATGCCCCAGGCACTGAAGCAGCTGAGGAAGTGCCTGCTATCGACTACGACGGTTATGCCCAGCGGCTGCTGCCTCTTCTTAGTGAAAGCCCAGGTCTGCGAGAGGCTGTAGCCGACCTGCCCGACCGCCTGAAGCTGGCGGGAGTGCTGGCAGCAGGAGCCATGTTCGGCACCTACCTCACCCGCACATGGTGGGAGCACTTCGACGGCCGGCTCTACCGCCTGAGCTACCTTGTCTACATAGTAGGTGCTGCCGCCAGCGGCAAGAGCTTCCTCACACTTATGGACAGCCTGCTCATGGCGCCCATGCAGAGCGCTGACCGCGTGGGGCGTGAGGCGGAGCGGAAGTACAAAGAGCAGCAGAAACAGCGCAAGGCCAACGAAAAGCTGCCCGACATGCCGCACCCCGTGGTGCGCTACTGCCCCTCCACCACCTCCAACGCCATACTCTACCGCCGACTGCAGGACGCCGTAGACAACGACGTGACCGACCCCGCCACCAACGAACCCCTGCACATGCACCTCATCACCGTGGAGAGCGAGCTCGCCACCGCCCTGCGCTCGCAGGTGGGCTCATGGGCAGGCAAGAGCGACCTCGAGCTGAAGAGCTTCCACAACGAGAAGGCGGGCGTGGACTACGCCAACGCTGAGAGCACCAACGGCATTATGCAAATCAATTGGAATCAGGTCATCAGCGGTACGCAGGAGAGCATGAGCCGAAAGATAACGCCGAAGAACGTGCTCGACGGCTTGGTGACACGTCTTGCGCTCTTCCTTATGCCATCTAACGACTACGTGATGATAGAGCGCCGTCGCGCCGTGCGCAACCATGAGCGGGAGTGCCTGCTGCGCTCACTGGGCTACGACCTGGAGCAGGTGAAGGGCGAACTGCATGTGCCGCGCCTGGTGGACTTCTGCTTTAAATATGAGGAGCAGCTCACACGGCAGGCACGCATAGAGCAGGACCAGTGCCTGGACTACTTCCGCAAGCGCATACCCGTCATCATGATGCGCTATGCATTGGTGCGCATTGTATTAAGGCAGCTCGATGCCGCCAAGAAAGGCGAGGACTTGACGGTGGACGACAGCGACCTGGAGTTTGCCCGCCTCATAGGCGACTGGTGCCTGCAGATGCAGGTGCACATGTTCGGACAGATGGTGATGGATGCCCTCGACCGCGAGGCGCAGGCGTTTCAGCCAAGGTCCTATCAGAACAAGACGCGTGAACTGTATAACCGCCTGCCCATGGATTTGAGCGCCGAGGTGCTCATGGCCGATAGTGCAATAAAGAGCAAGAGTAATGTAAAGATGATGCTTGCACGCTGGCTGAAGGACGGCATAATTGAAAGGATTGGCGATAACGAATACCGTAAAATTAATGAGAAGCTATGAGCTCGTTATCCGATGACGAGGGCAACGCCCGTCCCTAAAGCTGTGAGGGCGAGATTTTTTCACGCGGAGTTGCCGCAGAAAAATTTCTCGCCCTCAGGCATGGGGATAGGGTGCGCGTATCGACCGAAGGGCAAGTAGGTGTCCGTAGGCCGAAGGGGTGAGAGCTGCCTTTGACTGCGCTGAGAGCTGCCTTTGACTAAGCATAGCCGAGTCTGGACGTTTTTTGCACACACCCCTGCAGGTGTGTATAGGTGTCGCAGGGGTGTATTTTAGGTGTAAATCGCTGAAAACCCCTTTAAAACCGCTGAAGTCACAAAGTCACAAAGTCACAAATCGTTTTTCCGCATTTTGAGAGGTGGGGCATCGGCTTGGGGATAAAAAGTTCATTCTACACCCCCAAACCCACTAATCGCTCTGGACGTTTCTGCACACACCCCTGCAGGTGTGTATAGGTGTCGCAGGGGTGTATTTTAGGTGTAAATCTCTGAAAACCCCTTTAAAACCGCTGAAGTCACAAAGTCACAAAGTCACAAATCGTTTTTCTGCATTTTGAGAGGTGGGGCATCGGCTTGGGGATGAAAAGCTTATTCTACACCCCAAACCCACTATTCACATTCAGCGGGTTGGCGCTTAGGTGTGGGAGGTGAGGTTGGCGTTATCTGCCTTTTGGTCAACAGCTGAATCTGTGATGTGTTTGTACATCTGCTCGTAACGTCGGGCCACGGAAAGGTGGTTGTGGTGGCGGTTGATGTATTCGATGCTTTGTTGCTTTAGCTGAGCGATGCGCTCAGGGTGGAGCACCAGCTGCTCCAGTTCGTTGTAGACGCTTTCGAAACTGGGCTGCACATTGATGATGGGACGTAGCTCTGTCTCACCCAAGATGTCGTAGCTCTCCGGCTCTCCTCCTCCTATGACTATGATGCCCTTCGACATGGCCAGCAGCGCATTCATGGCAGGGGTGTAGCTATAGAGCTGGTCCATCATCACATCGCTGTTGTCCATCATGTGCTGGTACTGCTCAAAGGGCACGCCCTCGGCCACGATGATGTGGAGTAGGGTGGGGTGCTTCTGCTTCACCGCCTCTGCAGCGCGCAGCATGAGGTCGGTGCCTTTGTACTGGCTGCGCCCCCGGCTGATGCCGATGAACAGTTTTAGTGGTGCGTTGGGCATTCTGTCCGGGGAAGGCGCTTCGTTGGGCCGTGCGCGTTTGTTTGCACTGCCATCGCATTTGATGGGCAGGGGTATGAAGTGTGTCTTTTGGGGGTAATGTGGCTTGTAGCACACATAGTTCTCATAGGGTGTGGCCACAATGGCGTCGCAGTCGTGGGCTATGAGCTTATTGAGCCTTTCTTTGGCCGTAGCCAGCCAGTCGCGCTGTTCGCGTAGTGCCGGCTCGTCGGTGCGCACCTGATGGCCCATGTTGAAGTCGCTATAGCGCAGCGGCTTGGCGTAGGTACACTCGTGCACCCAGTAGTAGTCCATGCCCAGGGCGCTGAGCACCATGCTGCGGTTATGGCGGCGCAGGTAGCGGTAGATGGGGAAGAGGCGCTGGGCCTTGAGCTCGAAGAACATGGGGTTGATAAGCTGCACCACGTCGTATCCGCGCAGGCGTGGCAGGAGTCTGTAGATGCGAGCCATGAGCAGCAGTCCGCCCAGACGTCCTTGGCGCCGGCTTACGTCGATGTCGCGCGGATAGTTTTTCCAGAAGTCGCCATTCGACACCACGACCACCTGATGGCCCAGCTGCCGCAGACCGTCGGCCAGCGTGGCGTGTACGTTGCTGTATTCGCCTATGAGGAGTATCTTCATTTTTCGCGTTTAAGCAATGGAATGATGCGCATGAGCACCGTGAGACCCACCCGTGAGTTGGCCATTCGGCGGAACCAGGTGTACTTGTGGGTGTATTCGCGGTTGGGCAGGGGGTAGATGTTGCGCCGCTTCAGCTCGTCGAGCTTGCGGTTGAGGTAATGGCGGCTGTTGGTGAGCAGTATGACGTTGTAAATATAGTCCATGGTGAGCTGATGTACGCGCCGCTGCAGTGCCAACCGCGCATCGGCGGGCAAGGTGTCGGCAGTGTGCTGCAGGCGGAAGAGCACCTGCTGCGCATCGCTGAGACGGCGCAGGCGGTGGCGCATGCTGGAGGCGGTGATGATGGAGCCTTCGCGCTTGCGGTAGAAGTATGCCTGTGCGTTGGTGCTGACCACGGTGTCGGCACGCAACAGCAGCAGGGGTGTGAACTCTTCGTCTTCGTGATAGATGCCGTTGGTGAAGCGCAGTTCGCCAAGGATCTTCCTGCGGAACAGATAGCCACAGGCTGAGCCGCGTATGTTGTGGTGTCGCAGCAGGTAGGTGCCGTTCATCTGGGGCATGTCGTCGAAGACGGCTGTTTTCGTGGGCTGTTTGTCGGTGAGGTCGAACATCACCATGTCGGGCTGGCTGTAGCGCACCAGGTCCAGGCAGTGGTCGTAGGCGGCGTTTACAAGCATGTCGTCGGCATCGACAAACTGTACGTATCGGCCCGACGCCATGCGCAGCCCTGTGTTGCGCGCGCTGCTGAGTCCGCCGTTGGGCTGCCTCAGGTAGATGATGCTGGGGAGATAGGCTTGGAGCTGGAACAGCGGCGACTGGTCGGAGCCGTCGTCGACGAGAATGAGCTCGCGTTCAGCCGGGTGCAACGACAGGGCAAGGATGCTGTCGAGGCATTGGCGCAGAAGGTCGAGCGGCACGTTGTAGAACGGTATGATGAAGCTCACCAGTGTCTTTTTATCGTTCTGTTTATCTTGCATAAAGTGTTTATTCCAAAGATGTTGTTTATGAAAGCTTTAACTGTTTGTTCAATGCTGCTCCCCTTGACAAACACCGGCACGCGGCGCCTGGGGAGCCGGGGAGGCTGATGGGTGAGCCTGTTTACGTCGAGCTGAATATTGAGCACATGCATGTAGTAGCGATCGTCATGCCATGACACCTGAAGGTGGCTGTCTAACAGCTGCGCCAGCTCAGCCCCTGTGGCGGTGGCGGTGATGCCGTGAGGGTTTACGCAGTAGTAGTACATGCCTTGGCTGGTGGTGGCAACGCTTGTGGCGTGGCATAGCAACTTGGGCAGTATATAGGCATCTTCGAAAACACGGCCCTCAGGGAAGCGTACCTCGTTGAACAGGCGGCGGCTGAAAATCTTGTTCCATGCATAGCAGTGCTCATAGGCATGGGCGTCGAGCCAGTAGCTGGCTATGCCCTCCTCGCCTTTATAGGTGCGCGGCTCAACAGGCAGGGTGTATGATGCTTTTCCGTCGCTCATCTTACAGTAGGGGAACTCCAGTATGTCGCAGTTGGCGGCCAGCGGCATTACCTGCTGGTAGGTGTCGGGCGCCAGGTAGTCGTCGCTGTCGACGAAGGCTATCTTTTCGGCCCTTGCCACGTTGAGCCCTGCATTGCGGGCGTCGCTCAGACCGCCGTTGGGCTTGTGCACCACCCGTATGCGAGCATCGCGCTCCGCCCACTCATCGCACAGCTGTGCACATGCGTCGGGCGAGCCGTCGTCGACCAGAATCAGCTCGAAGTCGCTGAACGACTGGCCCACGATGCTCTCCACGCAGCGGTTTAAAGTGGCCTCCACGCGGTAGACGGGAACGATGATACTCAGTTTCATGTGCACAAAATTACAAAGAAATAACGAGAAATCAAAAAAAATGTTGTACTTTTGCAGGCTGAAACAAAATTATTGTGGAAGAAGAACGCGACGACAGCTATAGCCACGTATTGAAATATACGGGAATCTTTGGTGGCGTGCAGGGCCTGAACATACTCATCAGCCTTGTGCGCAACAAGGTGGTGGCCTATCTGCTGGGGCCTGCCGGCATGGGCTTGGCAGCGCTGTTCAATTCTGTGGTGAACTTTGTGTCGCAGGCCACCAACCTGGGCATCTCGTTCAGTGCGGTGCGCCATGTGTCGGAGCTGTTTGACCAGGGCGACGAGGCTCGCATAGCCCACTTTGTGAAGGTGGTGCGTGGTTGGAGCCTGCTCACGGCACTCTTGGGCATGCTGGTGTGCGTAGTGGCGGGGCCGCTGCTGAGCAACTACACCTTCTCATGGGGCGACCATTCGCTGCACTTCATCTTTCTTGCGCCTGCCGTTGGCCTGATGGCCATCACGGGCGGCGAGACTGCCATCCTAAAGGGAGCCCGGAGGTTGAAGTCGCTGGCGGTCATACAGTTGTTCTCGGTGTTCATCATGTTTCTTGTGTCGCTGCCCGTCTACTATTTCTTTGGCGAGGCAGGCATTGTGCCCGTCATCGTCATCATGGCTCTGGCCTCGATGCTGCTCACCATACGCTACTCCTATCGGCTCTATCCGCTGGTGCTGGGCGGCACCAGGGGCATTCTGGGCGAGGGCATGGAGATGGTGCGCCTGGGTGTGGCTTTTGTGCTGGCCGGCATAATGGGCAGCGGAGCCGAGATGCTTATACGCTCTTATCTCAATGTGGTGGGCGACCTCGGCGTGGTGGGCTTCTACAATACCGGCTTCGTGCTTACGGTAACTTATGCCGGCATGGTGTTCTCGTCGATGGAGACCGACTACTTCCCCCGGTTGTCGGCTGTGGGCACCGACAGCAGGACGCTGTCGGAGACCGTGAACCGGCAGATAGAGGTGACGCTGCTGCTGGTGTCGCCCATGCTTGCCATGCTCATCTTGCTGTTGCCGGTATTGGTGCCCCTGCTGTTCAGCGGCGACTTCTTGCCCGTGGTGCCTATGGCGCAGGTGGCGGTGTTCTCCATGTATCTGAAAGCCATTTCACTGCCCATTTCCTATATAGTGCTGTCGCGTGGCGACTCGCTGGCCTTCCTCCTCATCGAGGGCTTCGACTCGCTGCTCATGGTGGCGATGGTGGTGGTCGGCTACCACTACTGGGGATTGGTGGGCACCGGTGTGGCTCTCGACCTCTCGTATGCCGTCGACCTCATCATCATCTATGTCTACACTCGTTTGCGCTACGGCTATCAGATGTCGCTGCCCACGGCGCAGATAGCCTTCATACAGCTGCCACTGGGGCTGGCGGTGTATATGCTCTCGTTGTCTCACAGTCCGGTGTTCTACTGGGTGCTGGGCTGTATGTTGTGTTTCGTCAGTTTGGGTGTGTCGTTCTACATCCTGCGCCAAAAATCCTCGCTCTGGAATGCGCTGATGAAGAAACTGAAGAGAAAGTTCATCAGCCATGACTGAAGTAACGGTATTGGTAGCTGTCTACAATGCTGAAGCATTTCTTCAGAAGTGCATCGACTCGCTGCTCGGACAGACGCTGCCCGACATACAGATAGTGTGTGTGGACGATGCCTCTACAGACGGGTCGCTGAAGCTGCTGCGTGACTATGCCGAGCGCGACCGACGCATAGAAGTGGTGGCGCTGAATGAGAATCATGGCCAGGCTTATGCCCGCAACAAGGGGCTGCAACAAGCCACGGGCCGCTATGTGTGCTTTCTTGATGCTGACGACTGGATGGCAGCCGATGCATTGCAGCTGGCTGTGGCGCAGTTTAGGAGCCACGACGATGCCGACTGCGTGCTCTTCGATGTAGACTATGTCTACCCCGACCACAGCGAGCTGTATGCCATGCCTGCCTTTGAGCGGCTCAGCGGCGAGGAGGCCTTCCGTTTGAGCCTCGACTGGCAAATACACGGAGTGTACATGGTGCGCCGTGAATTGCACCTGCGCTATCCCTACGATGACAGCTGCCGCTCCTACAGCGACGACAATACCACGCGCCTGCATTATCTGGCATCGCGCGCCGTATATCGATGCAGCGGCGTGTACCACTATCTGCAGCATGCCGCCTCAGTCACTCATCAGGTGAGTGTGCGCCGCTTCGACTTTCTAAGGGCCAATGAGAGCATGCAGCAGCAGTTGATGGCGCTGAACGTATCTGACGATGTGCTGTGCCGATGGGAGACCACACGGCTGTTGGTGCTCGTTGACTGCTACATGTTCTATCATTGTCATGGCGGCGAGCTGTCTGATACCGATGCTGCAGCAGGCCTGAGGGAGATGCGGCGTGTGTGGCATACGCTGGAACGCGGCCGGCTCGACCCCGCCGTCAGCCGTAAGTTCGGCTACCGCCCCATGCCTTGCTGGTGGATGTTTCGTGTGCAAGAATGGCTCTACTTCACCCTGCGAGGCTTGATGGGAAAAAACACTTGAATACCCCCCAATCATATTATCATTATTTATTACATATCAACTACGTGGATAACAACCTCTTAGAACAACTTAACGACAGCCAGCGCGAGGCAGTGCTCTATTGCGACGGAGCGCAGCTGGTCATTGCTGGCGCAGGATCGGGAAAGACCCGCGTGCTCACATACAAGATAGCCTATCTGCTGCAGGAAAAGCAACTGGCGCCATGGAACATCCTAGCACTGACCTTTACCAACAAGGCCGCCCGCGAGATGAAGGAACGCATAGCAAGATTGGTGGGGCAGGAGCGCGCACGCTATCTGCAGATGGGAACCTTCCACAGCGTGTTCAGCCACATACTTCGTGCCGAGGCGGCAACGATAGGCTACCAGCCAAACTTCACCATCTACGATCAGGCCGATGCCCGCTCATTGGTGAAGAACATTGTGCGCGAGATGCTGCTCGACGACAAGGTGTACAAACCCAATACCGTGGCCGATCAGATATCGATGGCCAAGAACCACCTCATACTGCCCGATGGCTTTGCCTCCTGCTCGCTCTTCGACCCCAAGCACCCGCTGGTGGCAGAGATATACAAACGCTATGCGCTGCGCTGCCGACAGGCCAACGCCATGGACTTCGACGACCTGCTGGTGCAGACGTTCCTGCTCTTCAACGAACACGATGACGTGCGCCGTAAGTATGTGGAGAAGTTTAAGTATGTGCTTGTGGACGAGTATCAGGACACGAACTATGCCCAGCAGTGCATTGTGCTGCAGCTCACCCGTGAGCGCCAGCATGTGTGTGTGGTGGGCGACGATGCACAGAGCATCTACAGTTTTCGTGGAGCCAACATCGACAATATACTGAATTTCAGGGAGTCATACACTAACGCTAAGCTTTTTAAACTAGAGCAGAACTACCGCTCGACCCAGCTCATTGTAGAGGCCGCCAACAGCCTGATACGCAAGAATGAAAGGCAGATACCAAAGGATGTGTACAGCCATAATGACCGTGGCGAGCTGCTGCAGCTGAAGACGGCGCTCAGCGACCGGGAAGAGGCCATGATAGTGTGTGGCGACATCAAGCGCCTGCGCCGTAAGGAAGGGCTGCAGTGGAGCGACTTTGCCATACTCTACCGCACCAATTCGCAAAGCCGCTCGTTCGAGGAGCAGATGCGCAAGGACGACATACCCTACCGCATCTACGGCGGATTAAGCTTCTATCAGCGCAAGGAGATAAAAGACGTGATAGCCTACTTCCGCACAGTGGCCAACCCTGACGACGAGGAAGCACTGCGCCGCATCATCAACTATCCCACACGAGGCATCGGCGACACTACCGTGCAGAAAATCGTGGCCTGTGCCACACAGCATGGCGTCAGTCTGTGGAACGTCATTTCGCAGCCAGTGCTCTTCGGGCTTGACGTGGCACGCGGCGCCGCCTCCAAGATTGAGGCTTTTCGCCAGCTCATAGAGGGATGGAGGGCACGCCTTGCCGCTGACGATGTATATGTGCTGGGGCACGACATTATTCAGCAGAGCGGCATGGCGAAAGACATCTATGCCAGCCGCAACCCTGAAGACCTCTCACGGCAAGAGAATCTCGAAGAATTCTTGGCTGGTATGCAGGACTTTGTAGAGAGTCGCCGTGAAGAAGGGATGGGCGACCATGTGCAGATAGGCGATTTCCTGCAGGAGGTGGCGCTGCTCACCGACCTTGACAGCGACAACGACGCAGAGACGCCACGGGTTTCGCTCATGACCATACACTCAGCCAAGGGACTGGAGTTTCCCACGGTTTTTGTCGTTGGACTTGAAGAGAATATTTTCCCCTCGCCCATGTGCATCGGGTCGCAGCGCGAGTTGGAGGAAGAGCGCCGGCTGCTTTATGTGGCCATCACACGTGCCGAGCGGCATTGCATCCTCACTTGTGCTCAGAACCGCTTCCGCTTCGGGCGCATGGAGTATGACACTCCGTCGCGCTTCATCCGCGACATCGACCCCCGGCTGCTGCAAGTCGACGGCAAGACACCTGTGCACTCATCGCCTGTCAACAACGGCCGGCGCTACTCCGAAGGGCCAGAGTGGATGCAGAACCCACGTCCTGTGGCCACACAGTTTCGTGCCGACCCTAAGCCCAGGGCAGTGCCGCAAAGAAAGGCAGAACCATCCGTCGACCCCTTCTCTGCCGATTTCAAGCAACTGCTGCATACGGCTAGTGGAGGGCGTTTCAAGCCTCTACCCAAGTCAGAACCTGCTCCCGTTCGCTCAGCGCCTGCTCCTGCTGGCAGCACCAGCGGCTTGCGTCAGGGCATGGTCATTGAGCATCAGCGCTTTGGCGTGGGTACAATTGTTAGCTTGGAAGGTGAAGGCGACAATGAGAAGGCCACAGTGCAGTTTCGTAATGCCGGCACGAAGCAACTGCTGCTGAAATTTGCGCGCTTCAAGGTTATAGGGCTTTAAAGCGGACTATCGGTTGGAAGAGCGTAAATGGCGGCCATGCTCCCGGCTACGCCTGAACAGGTCACGCAGTCCGTTGAAGTCTTTCTTTAGGATGATGCCAACGCCCTGAGTGTTGAGCGAAGAGTGTGTGAAGTAGCGGTCGTTGGTCTGGTTATAGGCTTTCAGCGCTATGCTGCCGTTAGGTGTGAGCAGATAGCGCAGGTCGAAGTCGCCGATGAACGAGGGTGTGGCTTGTGTGGCATTGTCGCGGTAGCCGAACTGTCCGTTCAGCAGCAGGCGGTTGTTCAGCATGCGCCCGCTTATCAGCCCTTCGTATTCAGCATTGTGCCAACCTTCGTTGCCCGTTGATATGTTGGCGCCAAAGTTCCAGTCATCGTTCTTGATGACTTGCGTCAGCAGCTGGTTGATTTGCGACGACACGGTGCCTGAGAGTAGGCTTTGCATGGCCAGCTCTGTCTGTCCGTAGCTCTGCGTGGCAGCATTGTTGGCGCCCTGGGTGTAGAAACGTCCTATGCCTAAGAGGTAGACCACTTGCTGGTTCAGTTCCTGTTCACTGGTAATGATGGAGCGTATCATTTGCTCTTCCTCGCTGTTCACCGTGGGCATCTCAAGGTCGAACTCCACCCGTGGCTCGCCGGCAGTGCCCACAATGTTCATCAGGCAGTTCACGCGGATGGTGTTGCTGGTGAACGAGTTGCCCAGCCCCAGGTCCGACAGCGACACGCCGTTCACGGTGTGCAGTGCTTTCAGGTTGAGGGCGGCTTGCAGCGGGTCACCGCCAAACACCAGTGAGCTGCCCATCTGGAACTGGAAGTTCTTCTTCAGTATGTTCTGTATGGTCATGCTGTATATGCCGCGCTCCACATTATAGGTGCCGAACAGCTGAAAGGGGCCTTTGTTGTAGTAGGCTGCGCGTAGTGTTCCATTACCGCCCAGGGTGATAAAGTCGCCCGAATGCTGATCCATGATGAGGCGCAGCGTGGCGTCGGGGGTGGCATTGATGCGCAGGTACATGCGCAAGTCGGAAGTTCCTCTTCCACTTCCAGTAGCGGCCGCTGTTGACTTGTATCCTGGCTGCAATGCTGTGGCAGTCCCCTCGGGGGCGGCTGGGTGAGCCTCTCCCCAGGTGATGAACTGCTGTCGGTTGATGGCATCTGGATTGGCTGCATTATAGATGAACACCGAGCCAGGCGTGGGAGTGGCATCGCAGTCAATGATTACCTCGCCAGGACGTCCGGCCAGTGTGGCCTCTCCGTCGGCCCACACCCTGCCGCCTATGGTGGCATGGCTGTCCATATCGGGGAAGTTATACACCAGCAGGTTACTGGCTGTGGCGTTGAGGTTGAAGCTGATGTTTTTGAAGTGCTGGTGGTTGATGGCGCCGTTGATCATGCCTGTGTGCTGGTCGCGGTCGTAGGCTATGAAGTTGTCCAGTGCTATCGTGCCGGGTGACATTCTCACGGTGTCATTGCTAAATGTATAGGTAGTGCCTAAGGGGGTGATGGAGGCCCATCCGTTGACAACGGCCTCGCCGTCGAGGTCCAGCTGTTTCAACGGTCCGTGCAGCCGCACGTCACCGTAGGCATGTCCTTCTAAGCGGCCCATGAAGCTGCGAGTGAAAGAATGTACGAACGCTATGCTGGTGCCTCTGGCCCGTATGCCTAAGTCTAGTTCCTTGCGCTGTGGCGACACAAAGCCGTCGACGTAGGTCTGCGATTCCGCACCGTCGTCGATAGCGGCCTCCAGGTCTATTTGTTTCTCCTCGGCATTCCATTCCACGTGGGCCTCAAGGGTGCCCATGGGAGCCTGCTGAAAGTGGAATGCATCCACCGTGAGGTCGGCCCATGCGTCGGGCTGGCTGAAAGCGTGACACACGTAGGCCTCTCCTGTGGCGCGCCCGCCGAACTTCACTGCACGGAATCCTACCAGGTCAAGCAGGCTCGCAATGTCAATGCCCTGCAGGTCGAGCATGAGTGAGTCGTTCTGTTGTGTGCTGGCTATGCCGTCTATGTTCACGTGCTCGTTGTCATGGTGCAGGGTAAACTGGTCTATCATCAGCCGTTTGTCGCTGTAGAGAATGTCGCAGGGCTCCAGTTCCCACGCAGCATCACGCATGCGCAGTGTGGAGGGCAATACGCGTATGTGTGCCTCGCGCTCGCCCTTGTCGTTGTGGTAGATGCGTGCAATGGTGTTGATGACACCACCGCTGTTTCCCTCGTTGTATATGCTCAGGGCCGATATCAGCTGGTCGCTCTTGGCCTGCGTGTTGAGCTTCAGGTAGATGGGGTTCCCCTTTCCCGTAAGTCGGGTAACAGAGGCATCGCACAGCGTGCTGTCGCCCTGAGCCGTAAGGTCGAGACGGGCATTGAGGTAGTTGGCGGTGCCATAGGTGAACGAGGGAATGGTGGCGTGCACATCCATCTGCCGCAGTTCGTCTATCACGTTGGCCTGAAGGCTCAGCGACCCGTCCAAGTCAAGCTGTATGCCCAAGAGCTGCTGCATCCACCGGCTATCTGATAGCTCTACGCTCAGGCTGAAGTCGTTGTTAGCCTTCTTGGAGCCTTTTCCTGCCATGGGTCTCAGCGGCGACTCTGGCGGTATGACGGCGAGCAGGCTTTGTGCCAGCGTGTTCCATTCGAAGTGTCCGCTCAGCTCTGCCTCTCCGAAGTCGCTGCCCAGTCGCAGCAGGCGGTATCCGTCTTCCTTGTTGTCGGCCTTCACGTGCAGGTTGTCTAAGTGATAGTGTGTGGTGTCGTTCTCCGTCATAGTGAAATCGTCCAGGTCAATGGTGCCTTTGATGTCATTGGGCGTGGCAGCCTTCACGTCGGCATCGACAATGGCCGAGAAGGCAGCATTGCCCCAACGGTCAGACAGGTGCAGCGCCTGCGGGGCTATGTGTGCTATGTAGCCCGTCAGGAGCAGGTGCCGTTCTGTAGCTTGATAACTGCCTTCTACGTCGGCCTGCAGGTGCGAATCATTCACTTTCAGCTTGCCGCTGATGCTTGTTGGGCTGTAAACGCCGTCCAGGGCTACGTCGCTGTAGGTATAGCCTTTCAGGTCGATTCGCGGCAGTGTACCCGACACGTTGACCATCTGCCCGTGTCCGTTCAGCTGAAGGTCGGCAGCCATAATGCCTATCAGCTCTTGGCCAGCCAGCAGGTGCACGTCAAGGCTGTCGGTGTGCACATGGGCGCTCCACTGCTCTCCTTTCACCATGCTGCCGTCGGCACTTACGGTGCCAAGGGCGGTCGACAGTTGACCGGTGGCGTTCATGCTTCCGCTACTTGCGCCGTTGGCCTGAGCATGAAGGCTGATGTTGCCCAGACGCACTAAATCGCGGGGGAGGGTAGGGAAGGAGTCGGCCACTTCGGCCGTCAGCTTGTCGGCTAAGTACAGTTGTTCAATGTTGGCTTGCCACGACTGCCTGCTGTACAATCCCCTTGCCTGGAGCACCAGTGCACCGTCGGGAGTTGAGAGGTGCAGTTGCTGGCAGTCCATACTGTTGGCAGTACCGCTTAGGGCTGTGCTTAGAAGCAGAGCGTGTGCTGTGGGTATGTGTTGGGGCAGTAAGCACCGCAAGTCGTTAAGGTCAATGCGGCTCTCTTTGATACACGTTTCATAGCGAATGGTCGAGGCCAGGCTGTCCAGCACATACGCTGCGGCAAGCGTATCCACTCTTAAGGCGGTGCCAGGCATCTGCAGCAAGAAGTCTGTGAGCAGGGCCTGCCTGCGGTTACCTTCTATCTTGAACGATAGCTGGTCGAGCTGAAGCCCCGCCTGTTCATGCAAGGCTATGCGTTTCACGTTCAAGTGGAGCGAGTCGGCGGTCAGCGTGCGCAGTGATATGTGGGCACTCACATCGCTCAGCTTCAAGTGATGGGGGTTGAGCCGCCCCGGCGTGGCGGGGGCGTCGAGCTGGTCATAGCTTAGCGACATGCGCCGCACTATCAGCGACCCAACGCGTATGTCAGTCTTTGAGGGCTTGCCGTCATCAGGCTTCTTAAAGGCGTCAATCACAAACTGAAAGTTGGGGGTGGCGCCAGCGCTGTCACGCCGTAAGTGTATGTCGGCACCCAGCAGTTGTGCCGATGATATGCTTACGCGGCCGTCCAGCAAGGGTAGCAACTCTATTTTCAGCGACATTCGCCGTGCTTGCAACAGCTTCTGGCTTTGCTGGTCCATGATGTTCACATCGTCGATGATGATACGGTTGAAGAACCCCAAGTCCACACGCCCCACGCTCACCTCTGTACCCAGTTTGCTGCTCAGCGCACCAGCCACCAAACCACCCATCCACCTCTGTACGAATGGCAAGTGTATGAGTATCACTGCCACTACATAAATAGTGAACAGGCTCCATATAGTCCAGTTGATGATGTGCTTCAGCTTTTTCATTTTGTGTGCAAAATTAATAATTAGTTGTCAGCAGTGAGGGGGTAAAATGGAGTGTTTAACTTTTTTTGCATATTTTTGTTTGTTTCGTAACAGCTTTTATACCACACCCGATGCCTCACCTATCAAAAACGCGGAATCTATAGCGTATAATGATAGCTGACAACAACGGACTTTTCTTGATGCGGTTACGCTGACTGACTTCTATGCAACGACAACAACGGACTTTTGTGGATACCGCTTTGTCTGCTACAGGGATTCCGTAGGCACTCCCCGCCCCTCAAGGGGAGGGGCAGGGGTGGGGTCTGTAACTTAGTTATATGCAGCGGACAACAACGGACTTTTTGTTGCCACACGGTGTTCGTCCGCCAGATTTATGTACAACGGACAACAACGGACTTTTGTTGATGCGGTTACGCTGACTGATTTGTATGCAGCGGACAACAACGGACTTTTGTTGATGCGGTTACGCTGACTGATTTGTATGCAGCGGACAACAACGGACTTTTCTTGCTACACGGAGTTTGCCCGCCAGATTTATATGCAGCGGACTACAACGGACTTTTGTTGCTACATGGTGTTCGTCCGCCAGATTTTTGTAAAGTGGGCAAAAACGG
>JAEEGG010016641.1_pt1 | contig 15244 bp, 16 predicted proteins | sample 9134161 | NCBI WGS metagenome assembly JAEEGG01 (sample SAMN16246543, study PRJNA631951) | gut metagenome | biome: gut microbiome; feature: rumen; material: CR-attached | host: Bos | place: Iran: Karaj | collected 2018-10
TGATTTCCATGCTGGCGTGCTTGATGCAGGTAATGGTGATTTTCTTACCACTCTTGGTAGTGAACTCGTCAGTCTTCAGCTGGGCTGAAGCGGTGATTGCAAAAAGGAATGTGAATAGCAAGGCAATGGACCTTAAAGAAGATTTTTTCATTTTGTTTGAGTATTTAATGATTAATGTTCAATGTTCAATGCTCAATCTGCTTGAAGGGTAGTGTGAGGACGAAACGGGCGCCGAGGATATAGTTGGTGTCGAGGGTGAGGATACCGCCCAGCTGTTCGGCGAGCTTGCGGCTCAGAGGGAGTCCGAGCCCGATGCCCTGCTTGAAGGAGTCGAGCTTGACGAAGCGCTCGAAGATGTTCTCCGCCTGATCTGCGGGAATGCCGCAGCCAGTGTCCTCGACGGTGAGGATGAGTGTCTGTGCGACGGTCCTGGCCTTGAGGGTGACGCTGCCCTTTTCGGTGTTCTTGAGGGCATTGTCGGTGAGGGCACTCAGGATGCGGTAGAGCATGTTCCTGTTGGTGGCGAAACTGAACTCAGGATCGAGTTCACTGTCGACGCGGAGGGTCACCTGCGGCTGGACATTGTCTTCATAGTCGGCGACGACGCTCTCGAGCAGTTGGTTCACCTTGACGATATCATCTTTGACCACGTTGGTGGAACTCTCTATGAGCGAGAGGCCGATGATCTCGTCGATGAGGTTTGTGATCTGCAGGGCACTCTTCTGCATCATCGTGGCCATGTGCTGCCGCTCCTCGTCGCTCTCGGTAAGGGTGGGGTCGGCGATGACCTGCGAGAAGCCGCTGATGATGTTCAGGGGCGTGCGCACCTCGTGGCTGACATTCTGGATGAAGCTTGTCTTCATCTTGTCCGACTCGAGGGCGTGCTGATAGGCGGCGTTGAGCTGTTTCAGATGACGGCGACGGGTATTGAAGAGGTAGGCCAGCAATCCCACGAGGGCACCCAGCAGACAGATGATGATGCTGAGGGTGATGAGACGGATGCGGGCGGCTTTACGTTCTGCGTCGTATACGATCAGCTCGTCGCGGATGCCCTCCATGCTGTTGGAGAGCACCACATTGTTCACGGAGTCATTGGCCTCGAAGGCTTTCCGCTGGGCGTTGAACGCCTCTTCCCACCGTCCTGCCTTCTGGTAGATCTGTGTGATGGCGTCGTAGCCGTCTTCGTTGAACTCCTTCTCTGCAAGAGCGACGGCCTCGTCTGTCTTGCCTTGAGAGGCGAGGAAATACACTTCGACCATGCGCCCGTGGACGGAGGTCTTGCCCATCTTCTCGCCGGCCTTGTAACGCTTGTAGCCTTCGAGGAACCGGGGCATGTCGCCGTCGTTGAAGTAGGCCAGGGTGCGACGCGTCTCAATATCGAACACGCGTTCCGGGGCGTACTTCTCTGCAATCTCCTTGGCTCGTGCGAGCAGTTCAAGAGCCTCCTGCGGATTGTCGCCCATCTCCACATTGACAATGTTCATATAGATGGGTGGCATGTTCTCCCAGTAGCCTTCCTGTTCCATCAGCTCAATCACCTTCTCGAAATTCTGTTTGGCGGCATCGCGGTTACCGCAGATACGGTTGATGTGGCCCTGCATATTGTAGGCCATATACATCTCCTTGTCGATTTTCTTTTCGCGGAGTTCTGCCGAGAGCTGACGGGCGAGTTTGTAGGCCTCATAGATCTTCTGACGGTTCATGAGGAACACGATCTCGTTGCAGCGCTGGTTGTAGTAGCCGTGTACGTCCTGCTTGTCGAGCAGATACTTCTCCAGAGCCTTGACGGCAGGGAAGAACTTGGCGGAGTCACCCTCGTTGAAAGTACGGGTCATAGCTTCGCGCAAGGCCTTGTATTCAGGCTCTTCCTTATAGTCTTGCGCCTGGGTGGAGGCATGCATGAAGACCGTCAGTATCAGGGTCAATAGCAGGACTCTTGTCATAACCGTTTGATTTCAGTTCCAATCTTTGGTGCAAAAATACGAAATAAATCTGAAAAAGAAAACTTTTTATGGAAAAAATTGGTGTTAATATAAAAAATATGTATCTTTGCCGCATGGATATACAGCCGATAGCACATTTTGAATCACCTTTGAAGTCAAAGTTCGGTATTCCGCGGCAGAGCGGACTGGTGGAGGAACTGACGGGCAGAATCGTCTTTGAAAAGCCCTTCCGCCAGCTGGAAGCCGTCCGTGGCCTGGAGTCGTTCGACTATCTCTGGCTCATCTGGGAGTTTTCTGCGAACCGCAATTGTGGTTCACGGAAAACTGTTCGTCCACCCAGACTTGGCGGCAATAAACGGATGGGGGTCTTTGCGACGCGCTCGCCCTTCCGTCCCAATCCCCTGGGACTCTCGTGCGTGAAAATAGATAAGGTGGAGGACGACCCGCATTTGGGTCCTGTCATCTATGTCCGTGGGGCAGACCTTATGGACGGCACGCCCGTCTACGACATCAAACCCTACGTAGCTTATGCCGATGCCCATCCTGGGGCGAGGAGCGGATTTGTGGACGAGAAGCAGTGGGAGCCGTTGCACGTGGAGATTCCTGACAAGCTGGCGGTGAAGGTTCCGGCTCAGCATCTCGAGGCCCTGAAGGCGACACTGGCACAGGATCCTCGGCCTGCCTTCCACGAAGATCCGGAACGTACTTATGGCATGCCCTTCCTCGATATGGACGTGCGCTTCCGTGTGAAAGACGGCGTGCTAACGGTTGTGGATTGTGCGGGCGCGCCAAAGGTAGCTTTGCGTCTCGTTGACGATGACACCGTTGAGGCACAACAGTGACACGAGGTTCGGGATAGCCATCAGCGCATTCATACAGTCGGCGAGGTTCCATACCACGGCGAGGTTCATCACCGCCCCGATAAAGACGGCGACAATGTAGAGCACCCGATAACCTAATACCCAACGTTTCCCTTTCAGGTATTCCACGGCCCGCTCACCGTAGTAGCACCACCCGAGGATGGTGGAGAAGGCGAAGGTGAGCAGTCCGAAGGTGAGCAGCGGACGTCCGATGACGGGGATCTTCGAGAAGGCGTCCTTCGTCAGTGTGGCGCCGTTGGAGAAGTCAATGTCGGGGTAGGCGAGCACGCTGCTCACGATCACTAGTCCCGTGAGGGCGCAGATGACAACGGTGTCCCAGAATGTACCACTCGACGAGACGAGTGCCTGTCGCACGGGGTTGCGTGTCTGTGCCGCAGCGGCCACGATGGGCGCCGAACCCATACCGCTCTCGTTGGAGAACAGTCCTCGGGCGATACCGAAGCGAGCCGCCATCATCACTGTCGAGCCGATGAATCCGCCACCTGCCGCCTCAGGCGAGAATGCCGCCTTCACGATGAGGCAGAGAGCTGGCCAGACGTAGGCCGCGTTGACGATGAGGATATAGAGACAGCCCAACACGTAGAGCGCTGCCATCAGGGGCACGAGCATCGAACACACGCGGGCGATACTCTTCACGCCGCCAAGTACGACGGCCGCTGTCATCACACAGATAAAGGCGCCTGAGATGTATGGGGATATGCCGTACGACTCGCTGGCGACGGTGGCGATGGCGTTGGCCTGCACCGTGTTGCCGATGCCGAAGGCGGCGATGGCGGTGAAGAGGGCGAAGAGGACGGCGAGCCACTTCCAGCCCAAACCTTTTTCCAGGGCGTACATCGGCCCGCCGAGCATCTTGCCGCTCTTCGTCTTCTGGCGGTACTTGATGGCAAGCAGTCCCTCAGCATACTTCGTCGAGATGCCGAACACACCCGTGAGCCAACACCACAGCACCGCTCCCGGACCTCCTAAGGCGATGGCTGTCGCCACACCGATGATGTTTCCCGTACCGATGGTGGCGGCGAGGGCCGTGGCGAGCGAGGCGAACTGCGACACGTCGCCCTCGGCATTACGGTCGCGCTTAAACGACAGCCTGACGGCCTTGAAGATATGCCGTTGTGGGAAACGCAGGCGGATGGTCAGGAACAGGTGTGTCCCTAACAGCAGGATGATCATCGGCCATCCCCACAGGAGGTCACTGATTGCAGAGAGTATATCGTTCATTTCTTAAAAATGATTGTCACCTTCTTATATCCCATTGTCTTCATGAGGCTCGTGATCTGCTCACGGGCGTTGTCTTCGGCAGTGGCGAGATTCTCCTTCGTCAGTCCGTGCGAAAGCATGTTCTTGTGCGCCAGACGGTACAGCGCCTCACGGTCTTCGGGCTTCCACGTACCCGTCTCGAAGAACGGCTTCGTGCGTGCCTCGTCGATGAAGTCGCGGTCGAGGAGCGCCACTGGTGGCAGTGAGAGACTCACGCTGTCGCCTTCGGCCGTGAGCCATCCAGGCTCCACCTGGTGCATGTTGATACCTATGCGCAGGGTACCGTAGTAGATGCGCGCCAGCTCGTCGTCAGAGAAGAAACCCTTGCGCACGGTGTCTGCCAGTTCCTCGAGCGAGACGCTCAGAAATTCCCACTCACCGATGTCCTTGATGCTCTGTATCTGTGTGGGCGAGGCGTCGATGGCGTTGTCAGCTCCTATCTCTATATAGTCACCCTTCGTGCAGCTGCGCAGCCACAATGCACCAGCGATGACCAGCACCGCGCCGAGAAGGATAAGACCCATTTTGAATGATTTTCCCATAATTCACTCTTCACTCTCAATTCTCAATTTTCAATTATCAATTCTTACAAGGTTCGGTATATCCGTCGCATCGAAGTGCTTGCGGAAGGCGACGGTCACCTGGTGCTCCTCGTAGCCCATCGACGTCAGCATCGGCACGAGCACCTTCGCCGCATTGGCCTGGGCCGTCTCGAGGATACCCAGCTCGGGGATGCTCTCGATGATTGCGGCACGCCCCTGCTGTTCGTAGGCCGACATCTCCGCATCGCTGAAGTTCGCGCGCGCCAAGGCGACATACTGCTTCACGTGTTTCTGATCTATCTTCGAACTCGTCATCGTCACCTGCGGGTCTGGCAGGATGATGGTGATGTGGTCGCCCCGTCGCTCTATGTTGCGCTCTGTGATCTGGCTGAAGTCGATCCACGCTTTCAGCTTTGCGTCGATGGGGATGGCGATCTTACGGTCACCCAAGGGCAGTTTGATGTTGAACTGTCGCTGTAGCAGCGTCCCCTTCAGACGCAGCACGTCGTCGTGGGTCACGATCTTGTGCACGCGATACTCGGCAGTGTAGAGTTTCGAGCACTTCTGTATCTGCGTGATGAGCATCGGCAGAGTGTCCACGCCGTGGTAGTCTTCCGCCACGTTGCTCCCGTCTCCCGACTCCTTGACGATCGTACCCTGGCACATCAGCACGCCGATGATGATGACGGCTGCTGCCAGCAGAAAGATAAAGAATTTCTTCATATGTAACAATACTCTTTGAATCTTGTTTGCAAAGGTACAAAATATTAGGGAGATAACCAAATTTATTTGGATTTTTGTTTTCATAAAATGCAATGTCTTTTCCTGATTTTTTCACGCCTCTGACTTTACTTAGCCTAAACTCCGACTTTACTGCTTGTAAACTTAGACTTTACTTATCCTAAACTCAACACTATGTAGACAAGTAGACAGGTAGACAAGTAGACAAAAAGTTATTTTAAATAATCAAAAATAGACAACAATAGATAATAATATTAATATATAATATATATATTATATATTATTATAGTTTTTCTTATCCTTTCATTTTCAACTTTTGTCTACTTGTCTACCTGTCTACTTGTCTACAGTTTGTACAATGTTTAGGGCCCGCATCTCTGCGAGCCCTAAACAAATACTAACTAATCAAATAACCCAATAACAAAACCAAACTTATGAAAAAACTAAAATGATAGACTTATGTGTGAATCTCTATTCACGATGCAAAGTTACGCCATATTTCGGCCCATTGCAAACTTTCTCCCATTTATTTCCCCAACTTGTAGCGACAACAGCTCCCACAGGCGACAAATCAAGCAAAAGGCCTCAAAACTTGTCCTAATTAAGACGATTATTTCATCTTTTTCTTGCAAATCTCAGAAATTATGCTTATCTTTGCCCCGTAATCAAATTATCAAGTGTATGACAACACAGGAAATGATCCAACTGATAGCCGACTATTTCAAGACGCAACCCGTCCTGAAGGCTTGGCTCTTCGGCTCTTTTTCCAGAGGAGAAGAACGTGAAGACAGCGATGTGGATCTGCTGATTCAGCCAGACAAGTCACAGCATTTCAACCTGTTCACGTTAAGCGCTATGTATGAAGACTTGAGAAACCTTCTTGGTCGAGATGTCGATTTGATTACCGATGGCGGGCTGATGCCCTTCGCCCGTGAAAGTGCTGACCACGATAAAAAACTGATCTATGAGAGAGCAGCGTAACGACGCCAAACGTCTCAAGGACATGTTGCAGGCTATTGATACGGTCAATCAGTATGTTGACGGCCGTGATATGGAGGCTATCTTGGCCGACAAGAAGTCATATCATGCAGTCATCTATAACATTATGATTATGGGTGAGGCGGCTAATATGCTTACCTTTGAGTATCGTGAGGCCCATCCGGAGATCGAGTGGAAACAGATTACAAATATGCGTAACTTCTTGATTCATGGCTATCATAACGTTGAAGAGGATCTGGTCTGGGAAGCCATTTCCGTTGACCTTGCTCCTATCCGTGAACAGATAGTCAAGTATCTGGAAGATTAAAATAGTCGCGGGGACTGGTATCTGGGTTATACCCAAGCATCCGAGCACATAAAGCGTCCTGGATTTTCCAGGACGCTTAGTTTATTGTCTTATTAACAGAAGCAGGTCACTATACTCGTACGCCAAAAATTTCATGGAGGACTTGGGATATAAAGGATATAATATCAAAATCTTCTTCCTGCTTATTCTGGCTATCCGCATTAGCACACCCTTTGACTCGGACTTCAAGATTGTGCCCTTGCGTATTCTCTGAGGGAAGTGCATTTGCATTGGTGGTGAACACGAATGAGAAAACTACTGCTGCAACTGTGCTCATGAGCATCTTCTTTGCATTGAAATTCTTTGTTGTCATAACTTTAATAATTTAATGTTTATACTTTGTTTTTATCTGTGTCGTCTATTTCTTTTTGACACTGCAAAGGTAGGGTGTTTTTCAGCAGATTCCAAGAAAAATCTCAGATTCTTCTTCAACTTGTATGGCCAAACGCAACATCTTTGGACAAATCGCGAAAACAGACCAAAAAGTTGTCCAAATGGCTTTGAGTACACAGGGTGTCAGGAACATTGTGCATATTGACGAGATTCTTTTGATTGAGGAGAATGAAGTAAAGGATTCAAGTTTGCCCTTTTAAATTTGGTAGTTTCAGAATTTCTTATTAAATTTGCAACATGAAGTACAAAGTGATTATTACATTATTGATGTTGATGTTCGTGGGGAGCGTTGGCAATGCCCAGTCTTTCCGCGATAATAACAACAAGCTGCTTGGCAAAGTAGAGTCAGACGGCACAGTGCGGAATGCCAATAACATGAAGCTTGGCAAGATATTCGATGATGGCACCATCAGGGATAATAACAACATGAAGGTTGGCACTATCGGTAAAGATGGTACTATCAGAGACCGGAACAACATGCGCTTGGGCACTGTCAGTTCTGACGGAACAGTACGCGACAATAACAATATGCGGCTTGGTACTATTAGCTCCGATGGTGCTGTGCGAAACAATAACAATATGAGGATAGGCACAGCCAGTGGCATCAATGTAAAATACGCAGCCGTGTTATTCTTCTTTGACCTATTATAACAAAAGAAAAAAGGAAAGCATGCTGTTGATGGCATTCCAGACATGATGAAGATTATTCATGTTGACATGGACCAGTTTTTCGCAGCTGTTGAGCAGCGCGACAATCCGGAGCTGAAGGGTAAGCCGATAGCTGTTGGCCACGATGCGGAACGTGGGGTGGTTTCGACGGCCAGCTACGAGGCACGCAAATTCGGTGTACACTCGGCGCAGTCCATTCAGGTGGCTAAGCGGCTGTGTCCGCAGCTGATCATCGTGGAACCTCGCTTCCAGCGCTATAAGGCGGTCTCGGCGGAGTTGCATGAGATTTTCCATGACTATACCGACCTGATTGAGCCTATCTCGATGGATGAGGCTTTTCTCGACGTGACGGAGAATAAGAAAGGTATCGAGATGGCTGTCGACATTGCCCGTGAAATCAAGCAGCGCATCCGTGAGACGACAGGACTGACGGCATCGGCAGGTGTCAGCTATTGCAAGTTCTTGGCGAAGATCGCTTCCGACTGGCGCAAACCTGATGGGCTGACGGTGATTCATCCGGATCGTGCGCTGGACTTCATCGGACAGCTGAAAGTGGATAAGATATGGGGTGTGGGACATAAGACGGCAGAGAAGATGCATTATATGGGTATCTTTACAGGTGCCGACCTGCGCCGTTGCTCGCTGCAACACTTGACGCAGGAGTTTGGCAAGATGGGACAGGTGTTCTATGATTTTGCCCGTGGCGTTGACAATCGTCCTGTGGTCTCCGAATGGGAGCGTAAGTCAGTGAGCTGCGAGCAGACCTTCGAGAAGGATATCAGCAAGAATGCAGACGTCACCATCCATCTGTATCATACCGTCCTGGAACTGATACGCCGTATTGAAAAAGCGGATTTCGAAGGACGCACACTGACACTGAAGGTTAAATTCGAAGACTTCCAGCAAATCACGCGTAGTATCACCGTCGACCACATCCTGCGCACCAAGGACGACATACTGCCTTTGGCCAAGCAACTGATGAAAACAGTAGAGTATCATTCGCATCCCATCCGTCTGTTGGGGCTGGGGGTGTCAAACCCTGGAAACGGAACACCAATCGGAGGACAGAATACGAACCAGCCGCAATGGATTGAATTGGAGCTGGAGTTCGAGCCATATAGTGACATAGAAGATGACAAATTGAATTTGAAAAATGAATAGACTTCCAAGCCTTCTTAAACCCCTGATGCCGATCATCGCTGCGGCATACGGCGTTGCCATCATCTTTGTGACGGCAATGCCTATGAGTGGTGATGCCCCATCTGCGAGCGGAGAATTGCTGTCAATGCTGCTCACGGTGGCTGGCATTGGCCTGACGTTTTTTCTCGTGAAGCACGTTGAACCGAAAATGTTCGCATCTGTCAGGCAGTTCTCGCTGACAATTCCGAAATGGCCAATCATCGTCGGACTGTTCTTGATAGCTCCTTTGTGGTCTGTCGCAGAGGGATATGTCGTCTATGGACTTACATCGCTCGTTCACACTGTGCAGATGGAACCTCTGACTTTCACGGCAGAGGAACTGCGCGAAGACCTGACGGCCAGTATCCATGCCGTGCTGCTGGCACCTGTGCTCGAAGAACTGTGCTTCAGGCAGATGGCCATTTCGCCTTTCCATAGCAGACGGGCACAGATAGTGGTCTGCGTGATCATGGGCCTATTGTTTGGCTTCCTGCACGTGCGTAACTTCCCAGGAGCCTTCTTCAGCGCAATGGTATATGGCCTGGTGTTCATCTGGTCGCGAAATATATGGTATGGCATCGTACTCCATGCTGGACACAATCTGACAGCCATGTTCTTTGCACTCTATTGTTGGCTGGGACTTGGCGACATACAGATGACAAAAACGCCAGTCATATTCCTGACTGATGCGAAACTCTTCGTCGGCAGTATTATACTGGCCGCTGTGGGTGTCTTTATTGTGGCAGTTTGGCGTAAAAAAACGCAATTTATTTGATAATCTCAAATATTCTTCGTACTTTTGCATCCGATAAACGATAAATCAACTATAATGAAGAATCTGATCAAACGAGAATTGACGCGACGCGGTATGCTGGCCGTCATGATAACAGTAGCCCTTGGAACCACGATGCTTACGGGTTGTAAGCAAAAGAAACAGACGGATGACATTATCGTCCGTAAGACGGAGGCTCCGAAGCTCCAGGCACCCATCAGTATGCAGAAATACAGTCAGGTGACGGATGTGCAGTGGCTGGACCGCAGCTATCAGGTGGATATCCAACGCGCGGCTGACGACAGCCTGAGGATGGTGAAGGACGAGACGGGACAGAAGTTCGTGGATAACAGCATCCAGTTGAAGGTGATCCGTCAGGACGGCAGTGTGTTTTTCAGCCATACGTTCACCAAGGCCAATTTCTACGACTATCTTGATGAGGACTACCGTGCTACGGGCATACTGGAGGGTTTGGTCTTCGACCGTGTCGACGGCAACAACCTCATCTTCGCCGGCAGTGTGTGTCATCCGCAGACGGATGAGTATATCCCGTTGGTGATCACGCTCAGTAACTTTGGTGACGTGACCATCAGCCGTGATACGCAGATGGATACCAGCGGCAGCGAGGAATTAAACGACAATAAGAGTGTTGTTGACGACAACCAGGAGACGGATAATGATGACAACCAGGACAACTAAGACAACAATTCCCAGTTGTTGCAGAATTCTGCAACAGAGGGGAAGAGTAAGTCTGCGCCGGCGTCGAGGAGCGTCTGGTCTGGTAAGGGGCCAGTATTCACGGCGACGGTGAAGATCTTGGCGGCAACTCCTGCACGCACACCCAGAGGGGCGTTTTCTATGACAATGGCTTCCCATGGATTTAAGTCTCCTGCCTTGCGCAGTCCCATGAGATAGGGGTCTGGTGCAGGCTTACCCCTACGGACATCGTAGGCGGTGGTGATGTGGTCTTCGGTAACGAAGGCACCGAAGTCGCTGAGGATGCGGTTGATGAGGGGGCGCTGACCGCTGCCCGTGACGACGCAGCACAGGAGTCCATCATCCGTGATTTTTTGCATGAGTTCAGGCATGCCTGGCATGACGGGCGCTTCGGGCAGGGAGTGGAAGATCTGCGTCTTCACGTCGTACATCCGCTGGGCCTCGGCCTCGTCGATCTCACGGCCTTGTTGTTTTTGCACCATCTTCTTGATCGTGTCCACGCCCCGGGCACCTTCTGTAGCGTAGGCATCGTCGGCGGTCATCATGATGCCAAACTGTGCCATGGACTGTTGCCAGGCAATGGCGTGGTTGGGCATCGAGTTGTAGAGCACGCCGTCCATATCAAAGAGCACGGCTTTGGGGCGCAATGCCTCAAAGCCGTGTTTTTCAAGATAGTTTTTAATTGAGATCCTAAACATAAAATATTATTCCTGAGCCAGGCGGGCCTTAATGGCCTTGCTGTCTGCCTCGTAGCCGGGCTTGTCGAGGAGGGCGAACATATTCTTCTTGTAAGCCTCAACACCGGGCTGGTTGAAGGGATTCACACCGAGCACATTGCCGCTGATGCCGCAAGCAATCTCGAAGAAGTAGATGATCTGTCCGAGATAACGCTCGTTGAGACGCGGCATGGTGATGCGGATGTTGGGCACGCCACCGTCGACATGGGCCAGACGGGTGCCGAGCTCGGCCATCTTGTTCACTTCGTCCACACGCTTGCCGGCGAGGAAGTTCAGACCGTCGAGGTTCTCGTCGTCCTTGGGGAAGAGCAGCTTCTTCTCGGGCTCCTCGATGCTGATGACGGTCTCGAAGATGGTGCGCTCGCCGTCCTGGATCCACTGTCCCATGGAGTGGAGGTCGGTGGTGAAGTCGACACTTGCGGGGAAGATACCCTTCTTGTCCTTACCCTCCGACTCACCGTAGAGCTGCTTCCACCACTCGCTCATGAAGTGAAGCTTCGGCTGGAAGTTGACCATGATCTCAATCTTCTTTCCTTTCTGGTACAGACCGTTACGCACGGCTGCATACTGGGCGGCTGGGTTCTCTGCGAAGGGTACGTCCTTGCCACAAGCCTTCTCCATATCCTGGGCACCGGCGACGAGTTCGCGGATGTCGAAACCAGCACAGGCGATGGGCAGCAGACCCACGGGAGTGAGCACTGAGAAACGGCCACCGACGTTGTCGGGGATGATGAACGAAGTGTAACCCTCCTTGTCGGCACAGGTACGGGCAGCACCACGCTTGGCGTCGGTGACGGCGACGATGACCTTCTTAGCCTCGTCCTTGCCGCGCTGGGCCTCGCACTGCTTCTTCAGCAGACGGAAAGTGAGGGCGGTCTCAGTAGTGGTACCACTCTTGGAGATGTTGATCACACCGAACTTCTTATCCTTCAGATACTCGGTGAGCTCGAAGAGATAGTCCTCGCCAATGTTGTTGCCTGCGAAGAGGATCGTGGGGTTCTTCTTGTCCTGTACGAGCCATGAGAACGAGTTGCTGAGGGCCTCGATGACGGCACGGGCGCCGAGATAGCTGCCGCCGATACCGGCTACGACGATGGCCTCGCAGTTCTCGCGGAGCACGTTGGCACATGCCTGCAGCTCGTCGAGGAATGCGGGTGTGATGCTGGAGGGCAGGTGGAGCCATCCGAGGAAATCATTACCGGGACACGTGCCGTCTTCCAGCGACTGCTGGGCGGCCTTCACTTTGGGCTCAAAAGCCTCTACTGCGCCAGCTTCAAGGAAGCAGGCAGCCTTCGTAATGTCAAGACTGATATTTTTCATTGTGATACATTATTTATATATTATAGGATAAATGTTATCGGAAACTGTCGGTAAGAAGTTTTATTTCGATCTGCGGGGAGATGCGCTCGTAGAGGATGTTGTAGACTGCATCGAGGATGGGCATGTTCACATGACAGTGACGGTTGATCTCCTTCATACACTTCGTGCCGAAATAGCCCTCGGCAATCATCTCCATCTCTATCTGTGCCGACTTCACGCTGTAGCCCTTGCCGATCATCGTACCGAAGGTGCGGTTGCGCGAGAAGTTGCTGTAGCCTGTCACCAGCAGGTCACCCAGATAGACGGAGTCGTAGGCGTTGCGCTCAAGAGGATGGACGGCGGTGAGGAAACGGTTCATCTCCTGCACGGCATTGGCCATCAGCACTGCCTGGAAGTTGTCACCGTATTTCAGTCCTGAGCAGATGCCGGCCGCAATGGCATAGACATTCTTCAGCACGGAGGAGTATTCGATGCCCACCACGTCGGTGGAGGTCTTCGTCTTGATGAATTCACTGGTGAGCACTTCGCAGAAGGCCTGTGCCTTCTCACGGTCGGCACAGCCTACGGTAAGATAGCTCAGACGCTCGAGTGCCACCTCCTCAGCATGGGAGGGACCGCCGATGCAGGCGAGGTTCTCGTAAGGCACGTCATAGACCTGATGGAAATATTCGGAGCAGACAAGGTTCTCATCGGGCACGATACCTTTGATGGCGGTGATGACGAACTTGTCGTGCAGACGGGTCTTGAGTTTCTTGAGATGACTCTTGAGGTAGGGTGAGGGGGTGACGAAGACCAGCGTGTTGTACTGCTGGGCGATACGGTTCAGGTCGCTGTCGAAGTGGATCTCGTTGATGTTAAAGTGGACGCTGGTGAGATAGGCCGGGTTGTGTCCCAGACGCCGGAAGTCCTCGATACGGTCGTCACGACGCATATACCAGCCGATGTGGTGGGTGTGGCTCACCACAATCTTCGCGATCGCTGTTGCCCAGCTACCGCCGCCGATAATCGCTATCTTACCTACATCATACATATTAACCTGTTTTAGAGACAGAATAACTTTTTAAAGACAGAGTAACATACTAACATATTTTGTTTGTTAATCTGTTACTATGTCTTAAATTGATACTTTGTCTATCCACTTCTGTATATCGTCGACAGAGGGTTTCTGCATGTCGAGCTTGTATTTCTTCACGATGTCGCCGATCTTCTGCTGGAGACCCTGGGCCTTCTCGGTGGCGATGTTCTGCACGAGGTTGAAGCCGGCTTTGCGGAGGATGGGTACCCATTCCTCAGCGACGCCGATGGCAGCCCACTCTGCGGGCGTGCTCTGTGGAATCTTCTTTTCTGGCTTCATCTGGGGGAAGAAGAGCACTTCCTGGATGAAGGTCTTGCCCGTCATGAGCATCACCAGACGGTCGATACCGATGCCGATGCCAGAGGTGGGAGGCATGCCGTACTGCAGGGCACGGAGGAAGTCCTGGTCGATGATCATCGCCTCGTCGTCACCCTTGTCTGCCAGTTTCATCTGCTCTACGAAACGCTCCTCCTGATCGATGGGATCGTTGAGCTCAGAGTAGGCGTTGGCCAGTTCCTTACCGTTCACCATCAACTCGAAACGCTCAGTGAGTCCTGGCTTGCTGCGGTGCATCTTCGTCAGGGGAGACATCTCCACGGGATAGTCGGTGATGAACGTAGGCTGGATGAAGGTGCCCTCGCAGAACTCACCGAAGAGTTCGTCAATCAGCTTGCCCTTACCCATCGTCTCATCCACATCCATACCCTTCGAGAGGCAGAAGGCACGGATCTCCTCCTCGCTCTTGCCGTTGCAGTCGAAACCTGTTTTCTCCTGAATAGCCTCAAGGATGGGCAGACGACGATAGGGTGCCTTGAAGCTCACGATGTTACCGTCGATCTCACGCTCGGGCTTGCCGTTGACAGCGATACAGATGGTCTCGAGCAGCTTCTCCGTGAACGACATCATCCAGTTGTAGTCCTTATACTGCACATAGAGTTCCATGCAGGTGAATTCGGGGTTGTGGTTGCGGTCCATACCCTCGTTGCGGAAGTTCTTGCCAATCTCATACACACCCTCGAAACCGCCCACGATGAGGCGCTTCAGATAGAGCTCGGTAGCGATGCGCATATACATATCCTGATCCAAGGCATTGAAATGGGTGATGAACGGACGGGCCGAAGCACCACCGGCAATCATCTGCAGGGTAGGTGTCTCAACCTCAGTATATCCGGCATCATCCAGAACTTTCCGAAGTGTCCGGATCACCGTCGCCCTCTGCAGGAACGTCTCCTTGACACCCTCGTTCACCACGAGGTCAACATAGCGCTGACGGTAACGCAATTCAGGATCATCGAACTTGTCGTAGGCCACGCCGTCCTTGTATTTCACGATGGGCAGCGGCTTCAGGGCCTTCGACAACAGGGTGAGCTCCTGGGCATGCACGCTGATCTCACCTGTCTGTGTACGGAACACGAAACCCTTCACACCGATGAAGTCGCCGATGTCGAGCAGACGTTTGAACACATTATTGTATAGGTCCTTGTTTTCACCTGGGCAGAGGTCATCGCGGGTGATATACACCTGAATACGGCCCTTGGAGTCCTGTATCTCAGCAAACGAGGCCTTTCCCATGACACGACGGCTCATCATACGGCCGGCAATGGACACCTGGCGGGGCTCGTCTTCGTCACGGAAAGTGTCACGTATGTCGGTGGAAAAGGCGTTTGGAG
>JAEEGG010016645.1_pt1 | contig 15244 bp, 15 predicted proteins | sample 9134161 | NCBI WGS metagenome assembly JAEEGG01 (sample SAMN16246543, study PRJNA631951) | gut metagenome | biome: gut microbiome; feature: rumen; material: CR-attached | host: Bos | place: Iran: Karaj | collected 2018-10
AGTAGAGTATCTTAAGAAGCCTAATATTCAAACTGCATTGATTGTTCCAGATGTTCTTGAAAAATATTCACCTGTAACAGAACTTGTTAATATGTGGTTAAATAAAAAAGCAGAAGATTCATTAGTGTTAGAAGATGAGGTTTGTAGTGATATTGGTGAAATCTGTAATCAAGTAAGTAGATATCCAGAAGTTAAAAAAGAAGCTGAAGAAAAAGTTTCAGAGGTATTAAAAGAAGATACTTTACTTTCATCAACAATATATCATAAGCGATTGAATCTAATTGGAGACTTATTTACTAAAGTAAAGAATGAGCCATATTTCAAGACATCTCCATTGTATATATTTAAGAATTTAACAACATATCTTGGATCATATACAGAACTTAAACATGATACATTGCTTTATGTAAAGCAATCTTATGCAGAAATGTGATGAGCTTGATGAGATTGATGTACAATTTATGTTGAATCTCCAGAATTGCCTGTTCCAAAAGGATATATCGAAGCTGATGTAAATTTCATAGATAGATTAATAGAACTTAATGAATATACTACAAAATGGTTTGATAATAAAGATAACTTTAATGGATTTAATGACTTCCTTCTTCGTCTAAGGAATATTTCAATTCAACAAATGAATGATGAAAAGATATCTGATGAAGACTTTGAATGGCTAAGACTTTCATATGAAAAATTAAGTGGAATAACATACCCTAGAAAAGTCTTCTGACAGCCAGGAGTTAAATTAGAAAGAGGTTCAATAATAGCCGATATCTTTACTTCAGAAGGTTGAAATCCTTTATATGAAGCAGTAGGAAGACCTTTGCTTATGGCATTAATGGTAAATGATGCTAATGGTGCAAGAGTTGTATTATGACCAATATTCTCTCATTATGAATTCTATCAAACAGATGGTATTCTTAATGGAGAGCAAAGATATACTGATGAAGATTGGCAATCATCATATGATAATTTAGGACAAGAAACAAAAGATAAAGCCTATAGTCTTCCAATGAAAAACCTATTTGATTGATTAAGTAAATAATGAAAAGTAGTGTAAAATATTTTATCGTTTTAGGAGTGCTCTTAATAGTAGTATTAGGAGCCTCTTTTCATTATTTTCCAAATAAAAAAGTCTATCTAACAGTCATCCCGCACTTTATGATAGATTCATGAAAAGTATCAGATTTTTATAAGTTTACCAAACAGAAATTCTTTTGAGGAACAGCCTTACCAGATAGAGTAGTTCTGATTTCTCCTAATCATTTTTTCCCAGAACAAAACAAAATAGAAGGGCTATGTAAAAACGAAGTATTAAAGTTTAAAAATTATTCTATTAATGCTTTAGCATCTAATATTACTTCAGTAGAATGTAATTGAGGAGTATTTTATAATATTTGAAACCAAAAATTCACAAAAGATCATGGCTTATGAGAACATTTTAAACGAATAGATGAATATTATCCATGAATAGAGGTTATTCCATTAGCTTTACCTACACATCAATTAAATCATTCAAAACAAATTGCACAGTGGATTAAAACCTTACCTTGAAAGACTTTGCTTATAGCATCTGTTGATTTTTCACACTATAAATCTGAAAAAATAGCAGAAGAAAATGATAAAATTTCTTTCTCTGTGCTTACCTCAACTTGAAATTTTAATGAACTTAGAAATTTGGATGTGGATTGTCCTGCTTGTTTATGAGTTAATTACCTCTTAGCAGAGGAGAATAATTTAAAAATCCAACAACGATACAGAGATTCTTCTAGTACAATTGTTGGATATGATTTAGAAAAGGAAAATACCTCTAGACAATTCTTATTCCGAGAATAATATTATAATGTTGGTTCATAAAGTCAGTCTAAAATAATTTTGCTATTTTCTTTTGGAAGATGTTCATATAACCACTTTTGATAAAGCCCAGGTACTCTTACACATCAGTGAGATTGAGGTTTTCAGTTACTCCATCCTTGATGAAGATAGTATCCTCTAGTAATCCAAATAGAATAAGGCATTGCTGAATTATGATATCTACGAGATCTGCGGCGAATTTGGTCGTGCGTTAAATCATATTCTCAGCTTACAGTTCTACGTCATCTTGTTCCTATTGATACATAAGTTGCAAGAGTTAGTTTTCAGTTTTTATAATATGCAAGTGCATTTTTTCAATTCTTACATTGAGTAACAACAATTAAATCATTAGCTTTAACATTCTTATATTTTGAAAAAGCACCATTTGCTAAGCTTGACCAATCAGCAGGGAAGTAATCAGCAAGTTCAGGATAAATTAGAGGAATACTAATGGATTCTTTTTCATCAACCCAATTAGTAACATCAAATTCTTTTCATTTTGCATTATTGTTGGTCATAATATCTGTTGCTTGAGAAAATCACAAAAGATTTCAATAGCTAGGGGCTATCATTCTTCTGCTTCAAAAAAATGGGGTTCATTCAAGATTTGAGATATTAACTTCAAAACAGCCATTACTTATTTCAGTATTATCAGGTGCTGTATCAGACTTATTTACATCTTCGATAGGGAGTGTAACAGTATCTTTTGAATCATTTAATTCTTTATTCTTATTTCATTCATCATTTAGAGTCTCAACAAGATCTTTTTTTACGTTTTTATCTGTTGCTCAATTACATTGAGAAAATCAAGCAATTCAAGCCATTACTAATCCAGCAGTTAAGATTTTTGAAGTCTGACCCATAATTTTTAAACAAAACATAAATAGTACTTAATTATAGATTATTTTTCCATAAAAGCAAAAAACGGTAATCTTGATTTTAATAGGGAGATAACTAGACTCAAACTTGTTTAAAGTTCAGAGTTTGAAGAAGTATGAAGAAAAAAATTTTATTATACTTAAGCATTTTTTTTATTGTTTGTTGATGCATTATATTTGCATATGAATGATTGCGTTCATTAAATATATTTGAAGAAAAGGTTGAATATCCATCAGTTGATTTAATCGCTTGATGAGATATTATGCTTTCTAGATGAATAGGATGGCGAGCAAGAAAAGAAGGGTATTGACGTGTTTTTACATGAGATAATTATAATCCATTAACACAATATGACTGTTATCAATCTTGAGATTGTATTCTTTTCTTTAATCTTGAAAGTATGTTTTCGAATAATGATAATGATCAACCTAAATGATGATTCAGTTTCCGTTCAAATATAGCAAATTTAAAATATCTTCAAGACTTAAAATGAAATAATGAACTAATGCTTTCATTGGCTAATAATCATACAAATAATGCTTGATGAGAAGGTGTAAAACTTACTCGTGAAGTACTAGATTGAGAAAATATAGGACATATTTGAGCTTGAAATAATGAATCACAAGCACAAGAAATAAAAAAAATAGAAAAGAACTGAATTAGTCTATGTTTCCAAGCTTTTTCTTATGATTGAAATAGTGCTAGATATTGATCAGAATTCCTTGCACGAAATCCTTTAAAAATGGATTTAATCTTGCAAACATTAACTGGAATGACTAATCTTTGATGTGATGTAAAGATTTTGAGTCTTCATTGGGGAAATGAATACCGCCTACGCCCAATGCAATGGCAGAGAGATATGTCGTATGAATTAATAGATGCTTGAGCTGATATAATTCTATGATGACATTCTCATGTGCCAGGTTCTTATGAAGAATACAAATGAAAGCCTATTTTTTATTCATTTTGAAACTTTATTTTTGATCAAGATCGAGGTAAAACATCAGCAGAATTTGATTATATCTATGATTTTGAATTAAAAAGAAGAACCGTTCCAACCTATATTCCATTACTTGCTTGATTTACAATAACAAAATATGGAACAGGAATAGAAATAACAAAACCAGAATTTAAAATGGCTCGTGTATCAAAAGGAATATATTCACCAATAGATGACGATACCTTTACTTCAGTAATGAGTGAAATAGCATTTTAACCCATAAAAAACTTAACTGAATGAAAAAAGTTTTATGGATGATATTAATAGGAATTCTCAATCTTTGATATGCATGAGCATATGTTACAATAGATGAAAGTGATGCTGCTCAGATTGAGAAACAAATTAATTCAACAGTAAATTTGACGCTTGAACAGAAAAAAGAGAAATCTAAAATGTTTTATTCGTTGGCAAGGAAAAGCTATGAAATACGTAAAGCTTTTACTTATGCAACAAATACTGTTCCATGGGTTGAATTATCTTGAAACGATTGGAATAACATTAAGCAGAGGATAGCAGTCTTAAAAAAACTCTGATCTGCAAAAAGATGAAAAATCCTAGTACAACTAAGAAATGCTCAATATTTAGCACAAGAACTTTGAAGACTTTATGAAATCGAAAGCTTTCCAACTTTTGAAGGATATTGAGTAGCATTAACAGCAACTCCTGTCTTTCAACTTCCAAGAGATAATCCAGACATTAATGAAATTATCTGATGACCATGAACACAATGACCTAAATTTGATGGTTCAAATTTAATTCGTGAAGTTATAGTAGTTTATCCTAAGTGAACAGTATTCTCATTGAAAGCAAAGAAGATGAAATGAAAGAATACTTACTATGAAGTTCGTACAAATGAATTTGATGCAAAGGAAGATGAAACACATTCATTCTATATTGATTCAAGATTCGTAGATGTATCAAAAACAAGACCAAAAGATATAATTCCAAAGCTTCCAAGCTCAGAACAAATATTATTAAATATGCATAATGCCATTGGTTCTTCATATATTTGGTGAGGAACTTATTACCAATGAGTACCAGAATTGAACAACTATTTTCCATCTGATGTTAAATTGAGTGCCAATCAGCTTAAACAAAAGACATTGAAATGAGTGGATTGTTCTTGATTACTTTATCAAGCAACAAATGGATATACTCCAAGGAATAGTAATGGACTATTAACCTACTGAAATGCTGTTGAAATAGAATGAAACACTATAGATCAAATAGTAAAAAAATTAAGGCCTTTAGATTTGATAGTCTGGGCAGGTCATGTTATCATAGTCTATGATGCTGAACATGTGATAGAAAGTAGATGGTATCCATGATTTAAAGGTTGAGTAATGATGACTAAGACAAAAACAAGGTTACAAGAGATATTCGAAACAAGACAACCTGTAAATAATTGGAGTGAATCTAAGAAATGAAAAGCAGAGAAATTTGTGGTAAGGAGACGATATGGAATAATGTAAAACAAAGCCAACTGGCTTTGTTTTTTGAATAGCTATCTTTCACAAGAAAAAGAAATGAGAAAAGAAGCGAAATTGTTTAGATAATTTATAATATTTTTTTAATCTTTTTTTTAACATTCTCAATATCGGAGGATGTTAGTAGTGGAATTAAACTATTAATTTCATCAATTGATTTATTCCACCATTGTAGTTTTCCTAACATTTCAATTAATTCATCATCAAATCTTTTTCTGATAATTTTAATAGGGTTTCATGCTACAATCGTGTAAGGTTCTATATCTTTTGAAACAACACTATTTGCTCAAATTATTGCTCAATCTCAAATATGAACTCAAGGGAGAATTGTTACATTTTGACCAATCCAAACATCATTTCAAATTACTGTATCTCATTTCAATGGTAAATCTTCTGCTTTTGGTGGAGTTTGTTCCCATCATTCTAAAGTATAGAATGGAAATGTAGAAATAGCATTCATTTGATGGTTCGCTCAATTCATTACAAATTCAACTCAAGCTCAGATTTGGCAGAATTTCCCGATAATTAGTTTATCATTATTCCATTCATAAAAATGTGTAACATGACTTTCAAATTCTGAATCAGTGATATAAGTAAAATCTCCAACAATAATATTTTTATTTGTTATAGTTGGTTTCACATATATTTCTTTATCATATCCTGCTATTGGATTAATCGTATTTGGATTTGGAATTTTTCAGTCTTTCATAGGAATGTTATTTTAAATATTCATCAACATCAAATTCAGTTAATTTACAATATCAAGCTCTTGATGGATGCAAAGGATTTCAATTTTTTGTTAATCAAATTTTTAAGAATTTTGGGTTATATGGCTTTATAATTCTGATTATATTCTCAAATCGTTTTATAAAATATTCTTTTTCTGCAATTGTATTTCAGAATGCTAATAATATGTGGGGATCTTTGATAGAGTTAATTAGATTGTTTATTATTTCATGATTTTTGTTCATTAATTCTATATCTGGATTTGGGTTAATATCACGTGGAAATGTTGCTCTTTGTGGAATAATATTAATCATTGCGAATCAATCATATCAATTTTTCTCAGCAAATCACATCACCTTTCTCATTGTTGCATCTGGCTTTTTATCATCAGCTGTACTTGGATTTATTCACATAACGATTAATACATTTTTTCAATCTTTTTTTAATAGGAATCTATTTTCTTGATCTCAAATCATTTGAATATTTTCTCGCTTCATCTTTCTATGAATGTGTTTATAATTTTTAAATTAGATTCTTCGCTTTGCTCAGAATGACACACGAATTCTTAATTATTATTTTTTAATTCTTAATTATTTTCATCTTCTGGTTTCATTATTGGGAACATAACTACATCTCTAAGATTATCTTGTTCAGTCAAAATTGCCAAAATTCTCTCAATTCACATTCCGAATCATGATTGTGGAGGCATTCCATATTCCATAGCTGTCACGAAATCTTTGTCTCATGCTGTAGCTTCTTCATCTCATCTTGCTGCTGCTTCTGCTTGTTTATCGAAATTTGATTGTTGGAATATTGGATCTACTAGCTCTGAATATGCTTTGCAGATTTCTCGTCCATTTACCAAAAGTTGGAACTGCTCTACTATTCCAGCATCTTCATCAGATACTCTTGCCAAAGGCTGCATGATTACTGGGTAATTGTAGATGAATGCAGGTCATACTATTTTTGGTCTAAGAACTTTTTTGTATAGGTAATCAATCAATGTTGTTGTTCACATATCGTCCATTCAGTCAAACTCAATTCATTTTGCTCTGATATCTGCACGAAGTTGATTAGCATCGTTTTCTGTATACTTTGTGATATCTAGTCCACTTGCTTCATTTACTCATTGAACATAATCAATCCTTGGCCATGGAGTTGTGAAATCTACTTGTTTTACTACTCAGTCTTTGTCTTTTACATTCAATTTTCTATCAATTCACATATTATCGAAGATATAATCCATCATTTTTTCTGTGAACTTCATATTGTCTTCGTAATTTCGATATACTGCATAGTGCTCTACTTGTGTAAATTCTTGTAAATGAGATGGATCTGATCATTCATTCCTGAAATCTTGTCCGATTTCAAATACTTTTTCAAATCTTCATACTGTGGCTTTTTTCAAAGCTGTCTCAAAAGCAATTCTCAAATAGAATTCAGTATCAAAATCATTGTGATGTGTGATAAATGGTTTTGCTGCTGCTCATGAAGCCGCATTTCCTAGTATTGAAGTCTGAATTTCAGTAAATCATTCTTTATGATAAAATTCTCTCAAAACATGATAAAATTTTGATTTGAACAAAAATCTTTTGTAACTTTCAGGATTCATAGTCATATCAAGATATCTTTTTCTGTATAATTCCTCTTGGTCAGTCAATCCGTGGAATTTTTCTGGCAATGGGCGGATTGCCTTTGAGAGGAATTTGAATTCAGATACAAATATTGTTAGTTCTCACTTATGAGTTTTGAATACTTCTCATGTCACTCAGATAAAATCTCATACATCAACCATTTTTTCCATGAATTTGTATGCTGACATTTCGTTTTCTCATTCTCCCAATGAATCCACTAATTTTGGTTCATTTGCAGAAGTTGAGATATCCATTTTGCAGTTATCTCTGTGAAACATTACTTGGATTTTTTCTGTTGAATCTATGATAGTTCAAAAAGATAGTTTACCAAAACTACGATACAAAATCAATCTTCCAGCTGTAACGACTTGTTTTTCTGGATTTGGGATAATATCGTTGATATCTCTAAATTCTTTCTCAGAATATTGTTTTATTATATCTTCAATCAAATCTTTTTTGTTGAAATGCTGAGCATAAGGTTTGACTCATAATTCTTTCATCTTTTGAATTTTTTGGATTCTGACATCTCTTTCAGATTGTTGTGTGTTTTCCATTGTATATTATTTATAAATAAATTATTTTTCTTCTGCTATATATCATGTATATTCTATAACTGGAAATCTTCTGTATGAATTTTTAAATCATAATGTCGTGCTTAATGTTATTTCATCATTTGATTCTTCTCAATATATGTTCATTGTAAAGCTTATTTTTGCGTACGGGTCTATTTTATATTCTTCTTCGTTTATAACTAGATATGGATCTTTTATTGGATATATGTCGATTTTCATATCACTGACTGTTACTCTATCGCTTGTGATGTCAATCCGTCAATCGTTTTCATCTATAGGTAGTTGCGATCAATTTTCTACAATTTGACCTGTACAATTGAATCATTTAGATTTATCACATGCTCGTGTGTCAATAAATCAATCATATGCTCATCGTGTTTCAAAGTCATGTCACACTCATGCATCATATCATTTTAATTTTAACATTTGAACTTTATACAACTCTTCGTTGATTCATGTTAGTCAATCATGGTTTAGATCTATTCATGTAACATAAATTCTCCTGAAATAATATCTTTCATCTCAATTTCAATTTATCAAATATAAATAATCAAGTCAAGTATTTGGTGATATAGCAACTGGTCACATTCATTGAAATGTCCCTGAGTTTGCTTTTGAATTTAAATTCGCACTATCAGTTATTTTTCGGTGTTGAAAATAATATTCTAGATATTGTTGATTTAAATGATCATGGGTCACTTCACATCAGCCATCTGATCAGTTTCGTTGATATACCCAATATTTTCATTGTCGTCCCTGATCTATTCAACAATAATATAAGCTTCATGAATTTCAATAACTTGAAAAATTTTTACTTGGTTCTGTGATTCATAATCACTTTAAGTTAAAATACTCCTCATAATCTATAGTATAATCGATTGCTGCATCATGTATAATATCAATTAAATCACTAGCTTCGGCTGTTAATATTCTTTTATTTTTCATTTTTCAATCAGCTCATCTTATGCTTATATATATCATGATAATTGTACCTATAAACATTGATATTACTACTAACGCTAACAATGTTTCAAGTAACGTAAATCATTTTTTGTTTTTCATACGAAAAAATTAGTGATAAAATTCACACTATATATTATTAGTATTCTATCAATAAAATGCAAGTCAAATAAAAAATTTCTTTAATTTTTAATTGATTTTATTATTAATTTTTGTACATCTATTTTGTTGATAAAAACATTTTATTTTTATGTTCAAAAAAATGACATTAGTTCCTAGTGTAATTGAAAAGACAAAAGCTTGAGAAAGAGCTTATGATATTTATTCAAGATTACTTGAAGACAGAATAATTTTTGTTGGTGATACGGTAGATTCTGCTTTGGTTAATACAGTAGTTGCTCAGTTGCTATTCTTAGAAAAAAAAGATCCAGACAAAGATATTGTAATGTATATAAATACACCAGGTTGAGAAGTTTATAGCTGAATGGCCATTTATGATACAATGCAATACATTAAATGTGATGTAGTTACAATTGCTACATGATTGGCCGCGTCAATGTGATCAATATTCTTAGCATGATGAACAAAAGGAAAAAGATATGCACTTCCACACAGTAAAATAATGATTCACCAACCATTAGTTAGTGGTGGTGGAATCACATGACAAGCAACAGATATTCAAATTGAGGCTATGGAAATGGTAAAAGTAAAAAAATTATTTATTGAATTGATGGCAAAGAATACTGGACAAGATATTAAAAAAGTTGAGCAAGATATGGAGAGAAATAATTGGATGACTCCACAAGATGCATTGAAATATGGTTTAATTGATAAGATAATTGAATAATTATATATTTTCAAGATTTATATATGTAATGTTTTTTATGTGCTGAGATACTAATTGTCAAACACATGACTGCTGATGCAGTCATTGAAATAATAAATGCCATTGCCATGAGCATGAAGAATTTGGTTATAATTGATATAAAGATTGAGATATAGTTTGAGAAGCTGATTTTCAAATTGTTGATAAAGATGAATTAGAAGATATGAAGAGTAATTGAGAAATTTGATGAAATTTGTGAGATGATTTAGTAAATATGTGATTCATAGATAAAAATAGCCCATTGTATGAAGAAATGAAAAATGAATGAAGAGATGGTATAATGTATGATTTATAATTGTCAGTTTGAATGAAGTGAAGAATTTAATTTATATCCTTCGTTATACTCAGGATGACAATGTTGTTAATGTAAAGTATTAAAAAAGTTATGAAATACGAAATATTGTGTGAAGATAGTAAATTAGGTCTAATTGACAGACTTTTAAAAGTGAGAGGCATCAGCGATGATGTCGATCTTTTTTTGAATCCGAAATGTAAAGACTATCGAAACGATCCATTCAAGTTGAATGATATGGATAAAGCTGTTGATAGAATTATTGATTGACTAAAAAAATGAGATAAAATAATGATTTTTGGTGATTATGACTGTGATTGAGTAACTTCGAGTTACATTTTATATGAGTTTATCACTAAGTATCTTCATTATAAAAATATTAGTATCATGTATCCAGATAGAATTGAAGATGGATATGGAATGAAAAATAAGCATATTGATATAATGAAAGAGAAATGAGTAAATCTTGTAATTACAGTAGATAATGGGATATCGAGTATTGATGAAGTGGTATATGGAAAAGAACAATGAATTGATATAATAATTACTGATCATCATAAAAATTTAGAAACATTACCGGATGCAGTTGCGGTCGTGAATCCTGTAGTTTCGCCTGAATACTGATGTAGCTATCTTGCATGAGTTTGAGTTGCTTTTAAGCTGATTGCAGCATTATTGGAAAAAAGCAAGTATGATCAAGATAAAAAAAACGAGATATTCAACTATTTCTTACCAATTGTTGCTATTTGAACAGTGGCTGATATTGTTCCATTGTTGTGAGAAAATAGATTATTTGTAAAGAAATGATTGTATTTGATAAATAATCATCGTGATAAAATTCCAAAATCTTTGCAATGATATTTAGAATATCTAAATTTAAGAGAGGTTGATGCATTTCATTTTGGATTTGTGATTTGACCAAGGATTAATGCATGATGAAGAATTGATTCTCCGTATACAAGTCTGAAAACATTAATGTATTGTTGAGAAAAACAAAAGGAATATTTAGCAAGATTGGATGAAATCAATTCTGAAAGAAAGAAAATGCAAGAAGAAGCTTTCAAAATTGCTGAAAAAACTATCGATTTAGAGCAGAAAATGTTGATTGCTGAACATGAAGATTTCCATGAATGAATTGTATGAATTGTGTCATGAAAAATTACTGAAAAGTACAATAAACCAAGTGTTGTGTTTAAATTAGATAATGAAAAGTGATTAGCAATTTGAAGTTTGAGATGACCTGAATACTTCAATGTGATAGAGATGCTACAGCAAAATGCCGATATTTTGGAAAGATTTGGATGACACAAGTGAGCTGGTTGATTATCAGTAAAATTAGAAAAATTACCAGAACTAAAAGAAAGAATCAAACAATATTGTGCTGAAAAAATTGCCGATGAAGATTTGGAAAAAATAGTATATATTGATACGAAATTTTATGAAAATGAACGAGATAATGAGATAATCAATAAAATAGCCGACCTTTGACCTTTCGGAGAATGAAATCCAGAGCCACAATTCTTGTTTGAAAATATAAAAGTTGAAGATATTCAAAAGGTTTGAAAAAATGGAAATGGTCACATGAAAATTCGTGGAATATTGTGAAATAAAAAAATTGATTTCCTTTTCCGATGAAAAGGAGATATGGTAGAAGATATTGAAAATAAAAAAGAAATTAGTATTGTCTGAAAAATCAAAAAAGATGACTTTAATGGCTGATATTCGGTTGTTTGAGTTGAAATATTATAATTTATTTTATTGCATTGCATAAATGAACGAACAAGAAAAAGAGCAAATCAAAAGTATTATTACAAATTTTGTAGAAGCAAAATGATATTTTCCATATATAATTGATTTAGAACAACATCCAATGTTTTGACCAATTTTCAAATGATTGGACAAAGAGCAAAAGGAATGAGTAGAAAAAATTATTGATGAATGTATTGTCGAAAAAATCAATTCATACAAGACAAAATGATGAGAATTGTTTAGAAGATATTTTGAAGTAAACGAAGATGATTTCCGAAAATTTAGAGATATGAATTGTGATGATAATTTTGCTCAAACAAGAGAATTTCAAGAATTATGAAAAAAAGTAGAAGCTGAGATGTTTAGGTATGAATGAATTTTGACTGAAAGAATGCTTGATCAAGAAAAATGACTCGATAAAGTAGTTTGATCGTTTTACAACATAGTATATAGTTTCTTTCCAAGATTTAATTTAATTAATTGAGACTAAAATAATTAAGAATTAAGAAAATTAAGAATTAAGAAAATTAAGAATTAAGAAAATTAAGAATTAAGAATTAATAGGAAGTCATTTCGAGGCTTAAGCCGAGAAATCCAAAATAGATTTCTCACTTCGTTCGAAATGACGTTTTTATTACTTTATCTTCCTTTTTCAATTTTCTTTAAATATTGCTGGTTTAATTTCTGAACTCAATTTTCCAATCTGTAATAATGACGAAGATAAAATCATTCAAGAATCAAAATAATTATATCAAGTATCATTAGAATTAATGAATCTCTGGTATTTACGAATAATACTACAAAAAACATTCACATAAATACTGTCACGATTAGATGGATTAATCTTTCATGCTTGAATCGTTCCAATGATTCTTTGATGTATTTTTCATCTGTGACTTTTTTTGATTCAATATCAGAAATTAGATTTTCTAATTTATCCGCTATTCATTCAGATTTTTTCATTTACCCAACAAAATGTAAAAACACACCTTCATATTTTATAACATCTTTAATATACAAATTTTCTCAATTATCTAGAACGATATTTCCGCTATCTCATTTTTGTCATCCAGATTCTGCATAGAATGGTGTTTGGTTGAATATTAAAATTCTTTGTCAGTTTATTTCAAAATCTTTGAGGAGTTTGCAATCTGCACTACTCTGCTCTGTGTATCAAATAAATTTTGTTTGTGGAATTCATTCCAAATATTTTGACCAATCAATATCTTTTTGAAATTTGGCACTAGAACGGGATCTTTCTTTTTGATTTTCTAATTCTTTTTTAAATCATTCTTCATCGATTGAAATATTTTTTTCCAAACAAATTTCTTTTGTTAATTCAATAGGGAATCAGCATGTATCGTATAGGAAGAATACATCTTTTCAATCTAAACTATTTCATGAAAGATTTTTTAGCTTTTCATCAAGGACTTTAAGTCATCTACTGATTGTGTTTTTGAATGTAAGTATTTCGTCCATAAGTGACTTAACGACATCGTTTACTTTAAGTGGACGAGTCATATTGTTTACAAATGATACAATTTCAGACAGCATTGATTTTAAATCATCATCAGAAATATCTTTCAAAAGCATTAAATTATAGTACATTCTCCTGATTATCATCCTCAATACATATCATGCTCAAACATTTGATTGGATTACTCAATCATTTAAAAGTAAGCTTGCTGTCCTAATATGATCTGTGATAATTCTAAATCTTCTCTCATTTCAAGTGTATTGAAGTCATGTATATTTTGAAATGATATCCAATATAGGTTGAAAAACATCTGTCTCAAAAATTGTTGGTTTAGACTGCAAAACTCTACACATTCTCTCAAATCACATTCCAGTATCTACATTTTGATGAGGAAGTTTTGTCAAATTTCCGGATTCATCGCGATAAAATTGCATAAATACATTATTCCAAATCTCCATCCAATTGCTTTCGTCGTCTTTTACATTTGATTCCAATGATGGTATTCATTCTCATGTATAGTAAAATATTTCTGTATCTGGTCCACAAGGTCAGACAGGTCCAGGACTCCATCGATTATCATCTGCTCACAAAAATGATATTTTATCTGCTGGGATTCATGCTTGTAACCAGTAATCGGCAGTTTCTTGGTCTCTAGGAGCATTTTCATTTCATTCAAATACTGTAACTGCTAATTTCTTTGGATCAAATCATAGTTCATTTACCAAAAAATCGTAAGAATATTGGACTGATTCTTTTTTGAAATAATCTCATAAAGATCGGTTTCCCATCATTTCGAAAAATGTCAGGTGTGAAGCATCTCAAACTGAATTAATATCATTTGTCCTTACACATTTTTGTATATTGAATAATCTCTTTCAAACTGGATGAGTTTTTCAAGCTAAATATGGGATAAGTTGTTGCATTCAAGCAACATTAAACATAGCTGTACTTTCTTTTGATGCGACAAGAGAAACTTCTGGTAAGTACTTATGATCTTTACTCAATCGAAATTGTTCTCGCTTTTGTCTAAGTGTTTTTCAGTCCATAATTAATCAAAAATATTAAATATTTTTTGTTTTTATATATAATGATTTATTTTTCAATAAGAAAAAATCCCTACAATTTTAGTAGGGAAATGATGTGCTAAATTAAAAATGCAGGTGCGTAGCATATGATACCTAAAATAACCCAACATACTTTACTCCCAACACTCGCATAACTATATACAAAATATGCTGTATATATTGTTGTGTATAGTACCACGATCATTGTTTTGACACCTATGCTGATGTGATTAGGACATAAGAAAAGGATTAGTGCAATGAAAATACACGAAAATATTATCACATTTTTAAATATATCATGTACTTGTTCGAAAGTTTTTACAGTGTGTTTTTTGTCGTTCATTTCTTGTCTCTCAAGAAAATCTTTGATGATCGTACAATTTTCCTTAAATAAATCGCTGTTTTTGACCGCATCCGATATGCCATCAAGATTTAAATGATAAGGTCCAATTTCTGAAGCAATTTTGCTGAGGATATAACCCTTTTGTGAGTTGTCGATAATATACCAAATGCATAATAATACAAATGGTGTGAGCATCATTAGCTGTTGTAATAAATCCATTTTTTTCTCCTTTCATTTTGTTGTTTAACTTTTTTTATTTTTATCATTTATATATATTTTCATTAAATAGTCAATTATTCTTAATCAAAAAAACAGCCCGAA
>JAEEGG010016652.1_pt1 | contig 15242 bp, 17 predicted proteins | sample 9134161 | NCBI WGS metagenome assembly JAEEGG01 (sample SAMN16246543, study PRJNA631951) | gut metagenome | biome: gut microbiome; feature: rumen; material: CR-attached | host: Bos | place: Iran: Karaj | collected 2018-10
TATACGGATATGGTCGACCGCGCGTACCGCGAGCGCTGGATCGACTTTGCGAAGAACATCGGCAAGTCCACCGGCGGCTTCTGCTCGGGCATCTACCGGCAGAATTCGTTCATTCTGCTCAACTGGAACGACCGCATGTCGGACGTGTTCACCGTCGCGCACGAGCTCGGACACGCCGGTCAGAGCATGTACGGCGACGCCGCGCAGTCCTATTATGACTGCGATCCGACCATGTACCTTGTCGAAGCGCCGTCCACGATGAACGAGCTGCTGCTTGCGAACTACCTGCTTGAGACGAACACGGACAAACGCTTCCGCCGCTGGGTGCTGTCCAGCCTGATCTCGAACACGTATTATCACAACTTCGTCACGCATCTCCGGGAAGCGTGGTATCAGCGCGAGGTGTACAAGATCATCGACGCGGGCGGCAGCGTCAACGCGGATATTCTGAGCGACATCTTCCGCAGGAACCTCGAACTGTTCTGGGGCGATGCCGCGGAGATTCCGGAGGGCGCGGAACTGACCTGGATGCGTCAGCCGCACTACTACATGGGGCTCTATCCGTATACCTACAGCGCGGGACTCACGGTTGCGACGCAGGCGATGCTGCGCATCCGAGCGGAGGGCGAACCCGCCGTTCGGGACTGGAAAGCGTTCCTTGCCGCGGGCGGCTCGAAGCCTCCGGTGGAGATGGCGAAGATCGCGGGCTTCGATATCACGACCGACGGTCCGCTGAACGCCACGATCGACTACATCGGTTCGCTGATCGACGAGATCTGCAGACTGACCGAGGAGATCGACGGGATCCGCGTATAACCGAACCGCAAAAGAAAGAGGGAGCCGTTTCGGCTCCCTTTGCTTTACTGTCCGTACCGGTTCTGCTGTGCGTGGGAGGAGGTGAAGCCCTCCTTCTCGAAGATGCGCACCCATTCCTTCAGACGGATCAGGAAGTCCTCGTTGTTCGAGGTCTTATCCATCATGGAAACGAGGTTCTCCGTGACGTCGCCGGTGCCGCCGTTTGCGAGCATGCGGCGCAGCATGCGCACGCCGTCCAGTTCCGCCTTCGTCAGCAGCAGATCGTCGCGGCGCGTGCCGGACTTATAGACGTCGATCGCGGGGAAGATGCGCTTTTCGCTGAGCTTGCGGTCGAGATGGATCTCCATGTTGCCGGTGCCCTTGAATTCCTCATAGACGATGTCGTCCATGCGGCTGCCGGTTTCGACCAGAGCCGTTGCGATGACCGTCAGACTGCCGCCGTTCTCGATGTTGCGCGCCGCGCCGAAAAAGCGCTTCGGCTTGTGCAGCGCGCCCGGATCCATGCCGCCGGAGAGCGTTCTGCCGGTCGGCGGGATCACGAGGTTGTAGGCGCGGGTAAGGCGCGTCAGCGAGTCGAGAAGGATCACGACGTCGCGGCCGTCCTCCACAAGGCGCATCGCGCGTTCCTGCACCATCTCGGCAATGCGCGTGTGGTGCTCGGGCAGTTCGTCGAAGGTGGAGGAGACAACCTCGCCGCGGATGCTCCGGCGCATATCGGTGACTTCCTCGGGACGTTCGTCGATCAGCAGCACGATCAGGTGCGTGTCGGGATAGTTCTCGGTGATGCCGTTTGCGATCTGCTTCAGGAGCGTCGTCTTGCCGGCTTTCGGCTGCGAGACGATCATCGCGCGCTGTCCCTTGCCGATCGGCGCGATCAGGTCGATGAGACGCACGGAGAGATTGTTGACTTTGCCCGGCGTTTCGAGCGTGTAGCGCTCGTTCGGGAAGATGGGGACGAGGTCCTCGTAGTTCACGCGGTTCTGCGCGTTTTCGTCGGGATCCTTGCCGTTGACGCGGTCGACGTAGAGCAGCGCTTCGTATTTGTCGCCTTCGCGGCGCGCGCGGGTGCGGCCTTCGACAAAGTCGCCGTTCTTGAGGTTGCAGCGGCGGATCTGCGCGTTCGCCACATACACGTCGTTCGGACCGGAATCGTAGTTCTGCACGCGGAGGAAGCCGTAGCCTTCCATGATCTCCAGCACGCCCGCCGCGGTGCCGGTTTCCTGCAGCGGTTCCTGCGGCTTTTCGGTGTCATGGTTCTGGCGCGGTGTGAACTCGCGCCGGTTCTGGCGGTTCTGCCGGTTGTTCGGATAGTATCCGTGCGCGCGGTTGTTTCTCGCGTCGGTTTCCGTCTGCGGCTTCACAGCAGGCTCGGGCGCGGGTGCGGGAGCGGGCGCGGGCGCAGGCTCGGGCTCTGGCTCCGGTGCGGGCTTCGGCGCTTCGGCGATCGCGTTGCGCGTGGGACGCGGCGGTCTGCCGACGCGTTTTTTCGGCTGTTCGGCTTTCTCGGACGGTTCCGGCTTCTGCGGTTCCGCAGCGGCTTTTGCGGGACGTCCGCGCTTTTTCGGCGCGGGAGCGGGCTCCTGCAGCAGCCGGATCAGTTCCGCCTTTTTATATTTGCGATAGGAAGGAATCCCGTGCTGCTTTGCAAGATCGTACAGCTCGGCGATCGTTTTGGTTTCCAATTCAGATAAATTCACAAAATACCTCCGTGAGATTGGATTGAAAAGATGCGGGAAAACGCTTGAAAAAGAATATGGGAAATTCGATTTGCCGATTCCTATTGTAAGGCGCGGCGGCGCCGCTTGTCAAGCGCTTGTGCAAAATTCGTGCCTGTTCGGGCGGATTCGACGCAAGAATTCCGGACGCCTCGCATACAATGCGGCAAAGGCAGGAGGTAGCATATGGAACGGAAGAGTACGGAGCTTTCCGTGAACGCGTCGCACACCGTGCTGATCGAGGGACGGCGGCGTATGCGCATCACGGGCGTCGTTGAGGTGGAACGCTTTTTCGAGGACGAGATGACGGTGCAGACCGACGCCGGCGCGCTGACGGTCTGGGGCGAAGGGCTGAAGCTCGGCAAGCTGAATCCGGAGGACGGGCAGGTTCTTCTGGAGGGCGATATCCTGTCGATCGAGTACGAGCGACCGGAGCCGGAGCGCCGTTCGCTGTTCTTTCGCCGCAAATGATCGACGTCACCGCGCAGCCGTGGGAAGCGCTGCTGCTGTTTCACGGCGGGGCGGTCACGGGGCTGTTGTATCTGCTGCTGCGCCTGATCCGCACGGGGAGGGGGCGGGCGATCACGCATCTAATTGACACCGTTTTCGTGTTGACGGCGGGCGCGATCCTTGCGGGATACCTGTATCTTGCGAACGGTCTCACGGTGCGCGGGTTCCTTCTGATCGCGTTCGCGCTCGGGTTTGCGGCGGCATATGTGCTGTTTTCGCCGCTTTTCGGGCGAATGTCACAAAAAATCCGCAAAAAATAGGTTCCGTTTTTGCATGTTTTCTGCTATACTGTCAGCATGGAACAAATGCCGAAGCGGAGAATCCGCACCATTCATTTCCGATTGATCCACTTTATCCTCGTGCTGATCACGTGCGTGGTTGTGTTGCTTGCGGTCCTGATCCCGCAGCGGCTGCGCATCAAATCCGCGCGCGAGGAATACGATAACCGCGTCGAAATTCTGAATCAGACCAAGCGCACCTACTCGCAGGAGCGCACCAATCTCGAATACATGCGCACCGACGAATACAAGGTCCAGCAGGGCATGAGCAAGTACGGCTGGCACTATCCGGCGGACACGATCATCGCGGACGACAGCAGCGTCCCGAACGGCGAATGAAGCCGCAGTTCGCCGTCATCGACATCGGCAGCAATTCCGTTCGGCTGATGTTGGGCGTATGGGAGAACGGACGCGCGAGGGCGCTTTCGAAAGCGCTCAAATCGACGCGCCTTGCAAAAGGGATCGATCGGACCGGCGTATTGCAGGCGGATCGCATGGCGGACACCGCGGCGGCGATCGCGGCGTTTCGAGCGCAGGCGGACGGATGCGGGATTCCCGTGCTCGCCTATGCGACCAGCGCCGTGCGCGACGCGAAAAACCGCGACGTTTTCCTTGCGACGGTGAAGGAGCAGACCGGCACGGACGTGCTTGTGCTTTCCGGCGAGGAGGAAGGCGGCTATGCGTTTTCGGCGGTGACCGGCGGGGAAGGGACCGTGTTCGACATCGGCGGCGGCAGCTTTCAGGTCGTGACAAAGGACCGTGCCGTCAGCTTCCCGTGCGGGTGCGTACGCGCAAAGGCCGTGTGCGACGCGCAGGATCCAGAAACGCTCGAACGCGGGCTGTTTTCGTGGATCGACGGCATCGCGTATCTGCCGCAGACCGTTCCGCAGCCGGTGTACGGCGTCGGCGGCACGATCACTTCGATCGGCGCGCTGCTTGCGGGACAGACCGCATACGACGGACAGGCGCTTGCGGAGATCACGCTGCCGCGGCTGGACAGGCTGCTTGCGGAGCTGTCCGCCGTTTCCGAAGCGGAGCGGCTTTTGCATCCGCTTCTCACCGAAAAGCGCGGCGACATCATCCTGCAGGGCATGACGATCCTCCGGTACATCATGGTGCGCACGCATACCGCGCGCGTCATTCCGTCCGATCGCGACGGGATGGAGGGCATCGCAGAAGCGCTGCTGATCGGAAAACGAACCGAGTTTTGAGCCGAAACGGAGGCGAAACCAATGGAACGCAAAGAAAAAAACTGGAGAATCGCGGAGTACATCTTCGGCGGGATCGGCGCGGCGCTGCTGCTCACGATCCTGATTCTGAAGGTGCTGAAATGCGACGTCATGCTGTGGACGCTGCCGCTCGTCGCTGCGGTGATTCTGTTTCTGATCGCGGACGACCGTGCACGGAGCCTCAAGCGCAAACGTCTCAGGGAGGAGGCGAAGGCGGACGCCGACGCGCCGACCGAACCGGAACCGACGCTTCCGAACGAAGCGTTTGTATTCGACGAAACGGAACGGAAAGAGCCGTGAGCGCCGCGAAGTTTTTCGAGCATATCGATCTGTTGCGCTGTCCCGTGTGCGGGACGGCGTTTTCGCGCGCGGCGCAGTCGCTGGTCTGCAAAAACGGGCACACGTTCGATCCCTCGCGCAAGGGCTATGTGCATTTTCTGCCGAACGCCAAACCGTCGAAGTACGACGCGGCGCTGTTCGAAGCGCGCCGCCGCATTCTCGAAGCGGGCTTTTATGACGGCGTGATCCGCGCGATCTCCGCCGCGATCCCGTCCGACGCCGACGTGCTGCTGGACGCGGGCTGCGGCGACGGCACGTTCACCAAGGCGCTCGGGCGGGGCGTGACGATCGGGATCGACAACGCAAAGGACGCGATCGCGCTTGCCGCGCGCGGCGGCGGTCCGGTGCTGTGGACGGTGGGGGACCTTACGCGGATGCCGGTTGCGGACGCGTCGGTCGACGTCATCCTCAACCTCTTTTCGCCTGCGCATTACGGCGAGTTCCGCCGCGTCTTGAAGCCGGACGGCAGGCTTTTGAAGATTGTTCCGCAGTCGGACTATCTCAGGGAGATCCGCGCGCTGTTGGGCGAGCGCGACTATTCGAACGAGGCGGTCGTTTCGCATCTTTGCGAGCGGTTTCGTCTGCTTGACCGCGTCCGCATCACGGAATCGTTCGATCTTGACGAACGGCAGGCGGCGGACTTCCTTGCCATGACGCCGCTGACCTTCGACGTCGCGCCGGAGCGGCTCGACGCGTCGCAGCTCATGCATATCACAATCGACGTCGAGCTTTTGATCGCACAATAAAAAAGAGCCGGAGACCGGCTCAATTCCTTTCGCTAATTCTGGATACAGCGCAATCATCGGGATTGCGTTTTTCTTTTTGCGGAAATCACTCTGCCTAAACACATCGCCATCACCGTAATCGAATTAAAAACGATCACGAAGATTTTGCTATCCTGCGGAACGATTGTCAATACATATGCATAGAGAACGGACAGCGCGGTGCCGAGCACGAGATTCGGCACGCGCAGTCCCGGCATATACCGGTTTACCAGTTCCATATCGCCGGCAAGAAAAACGGAGCCGACGAACAGATACGATACCATTTCGCCGATGTGCAGCGTCATGAACAGCCACAATGCCGTTTGCAGATAGACATTGACACTTCCGAAGGCAAAGATCAACGCGCCCGAAACGAGAGCAAATACGGCGTTTGCAATGATGCCTCCATATGCAAGCAGCACATACTGAATCGGCTGCAGCGTGTTCCAGACTGTTTCATCCGGCGCGCCGGGCGTTGAGAAGAACAGATAGGGCTTCACCTGCACGTTCCACCAATCCCGCTTCAGACGGTATTTGCGATACCAAACAGCATGTCCGATTTCGTGCAGCCAGACAACCGCGTAAAGAACCGCATACCCGATCACGAAATACAAAGCGAATTGCATATCCAAGCGCACCGGCACGCAGACCGGCTCAATCTGTTTCGTTCCGTTCCGCGTTTTGCTGCAATTGATGCAGCTGCGCGGTCATTTTTTTGGATTCGGAGACCTGCCCGAGCCAAAGGAAGAGCACGGCAAGCACATAGATGAGCAGCACCGCGCCGCCGATCAGAAGCAGCACCGCGGGACGGCTCGAGTCGATCGCGTCGCTCGTGAAAGCGATCAGCATCATCACGCCCTCGATCAGCACCAGCTGGATCGCGTGGCGGACCAGCATCTGCTTTGCGGTGAGCTTTTTGCGCGAGTAGGTCACGACCGTCGGCAGGATGCACAGCCCCGCCATGTACAGCGGACTCAAAAGATCGATATAGCGAATGTGCAGCGACTTGCCCGGCGCGGCGATCGTGCCGATGATTGCCTGCGCGATCAGGATCATCACGGACAGAATGAAAAACAGCTTGACGCGCTTTTCAATAAACTCCTTGAGGCTCATGCTCCGAAATCTCCTTTCAGCGCCCGCTTCAATGCGGGCACATATTTTCTCGTGATGATGACCTGTTCGCCGGAGCGCAGCACCGCCGAAAAGCGTCCGTTCAGCGCAGGCTTGATCGCTTCGACCTTCATCAGGTTCAGAAGCATCGACTTCGAGACGCGCAGGAAGTATTTCTCCTGCAGCATCGACTCGAATTCGTAGATCTTCTGCTTCGTCTCATACACCTTGTCCTTGGTGTACAGAAACACCTTGTTGTCGACCGATTCGATGTAAAAGATGTCGGTCACCGGCACCTCGTACTGCCGGTCGTCGAGCGTGCCGGTCAGCTGCCCTCTGCGGGATTTCACGAACGCGACGATCTCGCGCACTTCGTCGCTCAGCGCGTGGCAAAAGATTTCCACCCGCTCGGGTTCGCCGCGTTCGATTTTGGTCACTTTCGTTTGCACGGTTCAGTAGTCGGTGCGCAGATCGAGCGCGCCGGTTCCTTTCAAATAATAGTCGAACCAGTTCAACACAAGCCCGTTGACGTGCGTCATGAACGCCTTATGATCGATGTTCTCCGAGCCGAGCATGGAGCTGAGGAAGGGGGAGAACAGGGGCAGATCGGTGAAGTCCATGTGTCCGACGCCGAAAAACTCCAGCTTTTTGCCTTCGACGGCATGATCGATGATGCAGTCGTTGACCGGTTCCTCTCTACTATAATCCGGATAGCCGCGCAAATCAAGTACCGGAACGGGATACGGCTCCTCCGTGCAGAGAAATCGGTCATTTTCGACGCCGGTGAATTCGCCGAGCATCGTGCCGTCCAGCACGATCACCGCGCCGACGTCGCTGCGCGTTCTGCCGATGATCTCCGCAGTCGCGCCGCCCATCGAGTGTCCGATGAGCCCGATGCGTGCGGTGTCGGTTTTTTCGAGGACGGAGAGGATCTCCGCGCTCTGTTCGGTATGCCATGCGCCGTTCAGCGCGTTGTCGGCTTTCGCCGCCTCGATCGTGTCAAGCACAAAGTTCATATCGTCCGTACGCAGCTGCATCCAGTCGCGGGTGATCGCAAACACGTCCTCCGCGCTTCTGACGCCGTTCTGTACGTCCACCGCGGTGTTCAGAAATTCGCCGTCGACAAGAACCAGACTGCCGTTTGTGTCCTTCGAGAAGAATGCGTGGTGCGGATGGTCGAGCGCCGCGACCACATAGCCGTTGCTCGCAAGCTCGGCGTAGGTCGAGTAGTTGCTCTGGTAGTAGCCGAACGCGCCGTGCGAGAACACGATCAGCGGGAAGCTGCCGTCCGCGTCGGGATAGTAGAAGTGCACGGGCACTTCGCGATCGGAACCGTCGGTTTCGAACGCATCGACGCGGCTTTCGTCCGCGAGGATCGCGGAAGCTTCTTTGATCCCGTATGCACCGGTGGTATTGAGACCGTTGTAGTTTGCAAACAGGAACGCCGGCATGAGCGCGGGGAGGACGAGGAGTACGGACAGGATCGCGCTTGCGATCGCCTTGCCCTTTTTGACGTCGCCGGTCGCTTTTTTGCACTTGATGAGCCATGCGAGTCCCGCAATCAAAAGCAGGACGCCGAGCAGGATCAGCGTGCCGGTGAAGCGCCACTTGAGATACGTGAACGGCAGCAGCACGACGCCGAGCAGCAGAACGAATTCGATCGCGCGTGCAAACGCACGGTTGCGGAGCCACATCGCTTTTTCGCGCTGCTTTTTGAGCGTCAGCACGAGGAGCGCGGTTTCGATCAGCACGAAGAGGATCACATAGAAGATTGTCATAAAAATACCCGCCTTTTTGTTGATGAGGCGAGTATAGGCGACGGATTCTGTTTTGACAAGCGATCCGGCGGCAAGATGCAGAAATCGGATACAAGATGCACAAAACTGCTCAGAAGGTGACTTTTTTCACGTTCGCGTCGTGTTCTGCGTCGGGAAGGTTCTGTACGTTCGAACGGCTGCCGGTCACGTACAGACAGACGTGCGCTTCGCCGTCCCATTGCATCGAGGCGGCGATCCATTGCCCGTCGAGCTCGAGCAGGACCGCGCATTTATAGAAGCTGTTCGATGCGCCGAGCCACGCTTTCAGCATGGTTTCGGAGCGCTGCCGTTCGCCCGCGGCGGTAGGCAGCGTGCATTCCGCATGGTTTTCACCGGAGACAAAGACGAGCTTCGCATCCTCGCCGGTTGCGGCGTTGCGCACGGTGTACGCCGCGCCTTCGGTAAGCTTTCCTTTCAGCTCGTCCCACGGCATGGCGTTGCCCTTCTGCGTGATCGCGCCCTGCGCGGTGAAGCTGAGAGGGATCTCCGCGTGGAAATCGACGCGCTTTGCGCCGCGCGAGAACAGCGTGCGCATGGTCTCCGAACCGATCGTGCCGTCGTTCATGATGCCGGACGCCGCCTGATACGCCATGACCGCGTTTTTGGTGACCGTCTGATAGCTGCCGGTCGGCTTATAGGTATAGAAGCCGAGGTCGAAAAGGCGCGTCTGCACGCGCACCACTTCTTCGCCCTTGGCGCCCTGCTGCATCAGATCGTCGGCCTCGCCCGCGCCTGCGAAGGTCAGCATCGCACACGCGAGGAGGAGCAAAAGCATTCGTTTCATGGTTTGATTATAACACATCGCTTTCCGCTTGAAAAGCGCGGATTTCGGTGGTACAATAGCGCACGGAGGTGATTGGTATGCGCTGCAGCTGTCAACGGTGCGGAGCGTATATGGTGCAGGATGAAAAGGGCGTTTCGAGCCGGTGCATCTGCCCCGAGTGTTTCTTTACGTGTTCCGCGTGCGTATCCGGTTCCGGCGGCAGGCCGCTGGATATCGAATCTCTCAAGATGCTCGCCGCGCTGCGCGAGGCGCAGGGCGACGGACGAAGCGAAGATTACGACGAATAAGCTGCCTTCGGGCGGCTTTTTTCATAGATCGATCGTGAACAGCGCCGCAGGGGCGGAGATGTTCAGCTTGTGCAGCCGGTCGGGACGCACGGAAAGAAACGCGTCGTCCGGCACATCCGTGCCCGAAACCGTGCAGGCGCGCGAACAGTAGAGGAACACGAACGCATGGGGGAGAAGATCGCTTTCGCCCGCGGGGAGCACGCGCATTTCGCCGTGCGCGCCCTTCAGCATCAGATTGAGATCGCGCCCGCTGCCGCGGCAGTAGACGTCGTCGTCGCCCGAAAAGCGCAGAATCTGACCGCTGCGAAGATACTGCCAGCGCGCGCCGTTGATCTTGAGATAGAACCCCTCGGAAAGCGGCGTGAGATACCGCGTCACGTTCGGCAGCGCCGTGAAATGCGATTCGGGAAGCTGCACGGTCGCGCTGCTGATGCGAAAGAGAAAATCCCGTTCGGCGTACGAACCGGTCGGGGGATAGAGGAACAGCTCCTGCGTCGTGCCGCCGGACCATTCCGTTGTGCGGCGGGTGTTCGGATCGATGATTTGAATCTGCATAAGACCTCCCCATAAAAACAGGACCGTCGAAGGGACAGTCCTGTTGCTGTTTATTCGTCGCCGCCGCCGTCGCCGGGATCGCTCGGCTTCGGGGTATCCTTCGGCGGTTCCGTGGGCTTCGGCGTATCGTCCGGCTCGGTGCCGTGGGACGGCGTCGGATCGGGCTCGCTGCCGTGGGACGGCGTCGGATCGGGTTCGCTGCCGTGGGACGGCGTCGGATCGGGTTCGTCTCCGTCGGAGGGCTTCGGCGTTTTGTCGGGTTCCGGTGTGGCGTCGGGACCGACGAGGTACACCTTGTTGAACGCCCTATACGTGGACTGCGCAAGTTCCTTGCGTTCGACCAGTTCGCCGTTCAGATAGTATTCGACGTAGCTCTGCCAGACCGAGCCGTTCTGATTCTTGACGATCAGCTCCTTGTATCCGGGCTTTTTGGTGACGTCAACCTGATATTCGACGTCGCCGGAGGGCTTGATGGTCTTGAGCTTCTTCGGCTCGGGAATGCGGATCTCGTCGTACTTGCCCTCGGAATCCTCGATGATCGGGATGCCCCAGATCTCCATCGTCAGCTTGCCCGCCTTCGTATAATCATCGTTGTCGACGTAGGCGATGATGATGATGTCGGACTTGCTGCTGTTCTGGAATTTGAAATCGATGATATTGCCGACCGAATTGATCGTGGCGTCGAGTCCCTTGTGGATATAGTCGACGGGCATCGAGTGGTTGCGCCGGTCGACGATCTTCATGTCCGCCATGACCGCCGCGTTATACAGCGTCGTGGACAGCTGACAGACGCCGCCGCCGTACTGCTTTTCGTGACCGCCGGCGACGTAGGCGTTCGCCGTTTTCCAGCCGTTCGCCTTGTTGCGCACGCCGAGCGTCTTGTTTGCGGAGAAGGTATCGCCCGGATGCAGGATCGTGCCGGTGATCATGCCCGCGCCCTTGCAGACGTTGAACTTGCGGTTTTTGATGCTCTTCGAAAAGTCGGTCGTCATCTTGCCGCGCAGCACGTAATGTTCCTTCACGTTCTCGATGTTGATCTCGGCTGCGGTTTCGATGTCGGGCGCCTCGACGGTGTCGCCGTTGTTCGCCTGAAGCAGCAGTTCAAACAGCGCGTCGCAGTCGACGGACCTGCCGGGGACATCATCGGTGAACTTGACGGAATTGCTGTCCCGGTCGTACGCGACGGACGCGTTGACCGGCGCGATGCTGTGCTCGCTTGCAAACTTCTCGACCGCGCCTTTCAGCGACGCCGCTTCGAAATGCACGGAAACGGGGAAGTCCCGTCCGTTCGCTTTGATCTCCTCGATCTCGCGGGAAACGGCCTCAAAGCCCTTGTCCTCGCGCACGATGTTGAACGCCTCGTCCAGTACGGCGTCGAGGTTGTCGGTGATCGGGATCATCTCGCCGGAGAACGGCACGGTCTCTTCGCCGAAGGTCACGTTGACGGCGTACGACTTCGCATCGGTCTTCACCTGTGCGCGGACCGCTTCGCGCGCTTCGGCGACGGTCATGCCGCCGACGCTGACGCCGCCGACGGTGACGCCTTCGAGCATGGTGGAGCGGCGCAGGATCGCGTCGAGCTCCTCACGGTGCGCGTCGGGCGCGGGGGTGATGAAGGAGATGTTGTCGGCGTCGACCGGCGCTTCTGTCGCCGGAACGCGCACTTCGCCGCCGTCGTTGACGCACGCAATGCCGAACACTGCAAACGCCGTCAGCAGAAGCACGAGACCGATGATGCGGATTGTTTTCATATGTAAGAAACGTCCTTTACTCATTGATGCTTTTATTGTACACACTTTTTTTGAAAAAACCATCCTTTTTGCAAACCATTAACCAATTCGTTACATTTATGTTGCATATGACCGCGAAAAGCGCTCACAACAGCCCGAGCAGCGAGGCGAGCCTCAGATACCAGGGCGTGCGAAGGCGGGACGCGCGTTCGATCCGGCGATACAGTCTTTTCAATTCAAATTCTTTCATCTGCGGTTTCTCCTTTCCCGGTATCGGTTTGTTGCGCCCTTCTACTAATAAGACGCGTTTCACATGCGTTTCGTTGCACGGTTTTTCAAATTTGTCTCAATAGCCAACCTGTCGGTCCACGACGCTGCCGTCGACGGCGTTGATCGAAAGGACGCAGCTTGTTACATAGCTCCAGGCGCCGTCTTCGCTGTAGCTGCGGTCGTCCAGCGCAAAGTCCCAGACCGGCATCAGATAGAATTCGTCGGAATCCGCCTTGCGCGTCAGCGCATAGCACAGCCGCACCGCAGTTACGTGAAAGGTTTCCTCGCCGTCCTTGCCGTCGATCCGGTCCAGATAGTAATTCAAAAAGACGTGCGAGCGGAAGATCTCCATGATCTTTTGAAACGGCAGCAGCGTGACGTTCTCGTTTTCCGTGCGCAGAATCTCCATCGGCACGTCATAATCCAACCCGACGACGCTTCCGTCCCGTACCACGACGAAGACGCGCTCCGAAGGCAGCTTCATGGTGTAATCCGTTTCATATCCCGCCGACTGTCTGCCCGTATCGGAGCCGTGCTCGGTGATGCCGGGGTAGCAGAGGATGCCGTTGTATTGCGGCAGAAACTCGACGTAATAGGTCGAAACCGACTGATCGTAGCGGCGCCCGTCCCAGCCGTCCAGATCCTCGAGCCTGCTGATGCTCATGGGCACAAGCTCGGTTTCAAAGCGCTCGGCAAGATACGCCCTTGCCGTTTCGGCCGCCTGCCGTTCGGCGTCGGTGCGGATGGCGTGCTGTCTGTTAAAGTCGCTGAGGTTGACGCCCGAAAGCGCATAGCTGATGAGCCGCGTATCGTGCACGTGCACGTCGTCGTTCGAAACCGTTGCGACGGAGATGCTCTCGTCCGAAAAGCTGCCGGACCACGGATGCATGGTTTCGTCCACCTCGAGCTTCTGCAGCGCGCGGACGAACTGGTTGCGCTCCGCTTCCATATCCTTCACCCAGCGTTCCTTTTCCTCCTGCGTGCCGTTCGGGCTCTTCCAGAGCTCGTCGATCAAAAGCTGATACCGTTCGATCGTCTTCTTCAGATCGTCGCGCTCGGAGATCGAACGGTTGGGGTTATAATACGGTCCGTCGCCGATCACGGAGCGGACGAGCCGTTCCTTTTCTTCGGCGGAAAAGCGCTTTTTGCCGATCGTGCAGACCGGAACGGCGCCGACGTCGGGCACCTCGACCGCAGCGTCGATGTTCACATGCATCGTGCCGCCCCAGACCTTGCCGGTCAATTCCTCCTGCAACGTCTCCGGCGCGCCGAGACGGCTTTTCAGCGAGCGCGATTCGCTGCTTGGCGCGTACGCCTCGACCGCGTCCTCCTCGATCAGACCTTCGAGACGGCCTTCGGCCTTGTTTGCAACAAAATCCTCCGTCGGCGTCGGCACGCAGGCAATCAGCAGCGCCAGACACAGCAGCAATGCAAAAATGCGTTTCATCGAATGATCTCCTTTCAAAAATGTTTTCCGCACCGATCCGTCAAATCCGGCGACATGTGCGGTGCAAACTCGCGTCGATGAAGCCCTTCATCGACGCGAACGCGCAGCGTCAATACCCCTTATGCGCGTCGATGATCGAGCCGTCGACGGCGTTGATCACACACAGCGGGTCGAGCTCCCGCTCGTCGCCCTTTGCGTTGCAGGTGCCGGTGATCACCCACGCGGGTACCAACAGCCCCGTTTCCATGCTGTTCTGCTCGCGAATGCGGAACAGTCCGAGCTTGACGCCGGTGACGCGCACCATTACGCCGCGTCCGAACAGCCGCCGGTTCATCTGCTGCGTAAAGAGCCGCATGACCTCGTCAAACGGCAGCAACGTCGTGGTTTTGGCGATCGTACCGGTAACCTTCGCCGCGCCCCACCAGAACACCGATACCAATACGCCGTCCGGTGAAACGGCGGCGACCGCGCGCTCATACGGCCATTCCGGCGCAACCTGCCAGTCCGCATCGCCTGCATAGTCCGCCCACGCGTCCGAGCCGACATACGGCATCGCGGCGCCGTCAACGACCGGCGTCAGCCGCACCAGATAGCCGTACGTGCCGATCTGTCCTTTTCCTTCGCCGTCGGTGTCGGCGTTGTTGCTCCAGTAGATATCGTCGATCTGAAGATCGACCAGTCCTTCAAAGTACGGCAAAACCGCGTTCGCCGCCGCCCGCGGCGTGACCGTCGCACCGTCGTGCACGACGTCATAGTCTTTCGGTTCGATCCGCTCGACGCCGGGCTTGCTTGTGATGTTGAAGCTGAACGCGTTTACGTTCCGGTTTTGCTCGTCTGTCGGATTGCAGTATTCCATCATGCGGCTCGACCGGTCGGGGTAGAGGGAGACATGCGGAAGAAATGCCAGGTTCGTTCTGCCCTCGGACTCCGTCACGATTTCGCCGGGCGAGGTTTCATCCAACCGTTCGGGCGCGGAGCCGTCCCATCTTGCAAGAGTCATTGCCGAATCGTCCGTCGGCATGCGGCGATAGTATTCCTGCCAGTAGGCAAGCTGTTCTTTGCGGTATTCGATCAGATCATCGATCTCCTCCTGCGTGTATTCATCCCTGCGCCATTGCTCGATCGGCGGTTCCTCCATCAGATTGCGGATGATGTCCTCGACGCTCTTGCGACTGAAGACCTGCTGATAGAGATACAGCTCGTCGGTGCCCAGAAACCGTCCGGCAAGCGTCAGCCGTTCCGCGTTCGTCAGTGTGCGCCGTTCGACGCGCAGCACCGGGAACACGCCGTCGGTCAGCACGCGGAGCGGCACATCGCCTTCGACCGTTGCGCCGTCGTCGGTCGTGAAGCTGCAGGTAAAGCGTTCGGGCATCTGCGTTTTTACAGGCGGCAGCGTCGGCATGCCCTCCGCGTTCTGTGCCTGTTCGCTGTCCTTCACGGTGTCGATCAGCACGCTGGTATTCTTCTGCTTGACCGCGTCTTCCTCAGGCGTCGGCACACAGGCAATCAGCAGCGCCAGACACAGCAACAATGCAAAAATGCGTTTCATCGAATGATCTCCTTTCAAAAATGTTTTTCCGCACCGATCCGT
>JAEEGG010016654.1_pt1 | contig 15239 bp, 11 predicted proteins | sample 9134161 | NCBI WGS metagenome assembly JAEEGG01 (sample SAMN16246543, study PRJNA631951) | gut metagenome | biome: gut microbiome; feature: rumen; material: CR-attached | host: Bos | place: Iran: Karaj | collected 2018-10
ACGAATGGGAACTCTTTGACCTGGAGCAGGACCCGCTGCAGCTCAAAAACCTGTACGGAACCCCCGGGACAGAAATCATCACGGAGGAATTGAAGGCGGAACTGCACCGGCTGCAGGCTCTGTATGAGGATCCAATCGAACAAAGACTATGAAGAGAAGTCTGGTCTATGCCGCCGTCCTGCCGGCCGCCTTGGCCCCGTCCTGCACCCGGCACGGGACGATGGAAGGGCCGCCCAACGTCGTGTTCATCCTCGCGGACGACCTGGGCTGGGGGGATTTGAGCTGCTACGGACAGCAACGGTTCGAGACGCCGAACATCGACCGGATCGCCGCGGAGGGGATGCGGTTCACCCAGTGCTACAGCGGCACGACGGTGAGCGCGCCTTCGCGGTCCTGCCTGATCACCGGCACGCACAGCGGGCATACCGCCATCCGCGGCAACCGAGAGCTCCAGCCCGAAGGGCAGTTCCCGCTGCCGGAAGGCGCGGAGACGCTGTTCCACGATTTCAAGGCCGCCGGCTATGCGACGGGCGCCTTCGGCAAATGGGGCCTCGGTTTCGTGGGCTCGACCGGCGACCCGCAGGCGCAGGGCGTGGACACTTTCTACGGCTTCAACTGCCAGCTGCTGGCGCACAGCTACTATCCGGACCATCTGTGGGCCAATGACGTCCGCATCGACCTGTCGGACGTGAACCGGTGCGACGATTCCTACGGAACCGGCGCCTATGCCCCGGACCTCATCCACGCGCAGGCGCTGGCCTTCCTGGACCGGGCCGCGGCGGACGGGAAACCGTTCTTCCTGTGGTATCCGACGACGATTCCGCACGCGGAGCTCATCGTCCCGCGGGACAGCATCCTCCAACGGCAGCGGGGCCGGTATCCCGAAACGCCCTACCCCGGCGCCCGGCCGGACAGTCCGTACTTCATGAAGGGCGATTACATCGCCCAGGACGAGCCGCACGCCACTTTCGCCGCGATGGTCACCCGGCTGGATGTCTATGTCGGCCAACTGGTGGACAAGCTCAAGGAGCTGGGCCTGTACGAGAACACGATCCTGATTTTCAGCAGCGACAACGGGCCGCATCGGGAAGGCGGCGCGGACCCGGATTTCTTCGACAGCAACGGCCCCTGGCGGGGCTACAAGCGCGATGTCTACGAAGGAGGCATCCGCGTGCCGATGATCGTGGCCTGGCCCGGGCATATCCGGCCTGGAACAGAGACGGATTTCCTGTGCTCCTTCTGGGACTTGATGCCCACGTTCCGGGAATTGACGGGAGCGGCGCCGGCGGAAGGGATGGACGGCGTAAGCCTGCTGCCCCTGCTGACTGGAAAGAAGGGCCAGCAGGAACACGACTATCTGTACTTCGAATTCCAGGAACTCGGCGGCCGCCAGGCGGTCCGGGAAGGTCCCTGGAAGCTGGTCCACCTGGACATCCGGAGCGAGCGTCCGCGGTATGAACTCTACAACCTGGACACGGATCCCGGCGAAGAGAACGACCTGGCGGACACCGAATCCGAGATCGTGGAACACCTGAAAGGATTGATGCGGGAAGCGCACGTTCCCAACCCCGATTTCCCAGTCCTCCCCGGAGAATGAGGCGGCCCGACCGTCCCTTTTTACGCGATTTTTGCGGAATTTTGCGTAAAAAGTTTCTCTGTTTTCGGCCTTCCAGCCCATTGGGAGGCCGATTTTCAACTTTATCCGTTTCCCTTTTTGCGAACACGGCTCGTTTTCCGGTACTTTGTATCCGTGGAGCCGGGCTGCAAATCCGGAACGATAACGATGAAGAGAACGATCCTGTTCGGGTGCCTGGCCGGCGCCCTTGCGGTCACCGCCTGCGAGCGGCTGGACCGCGTCAATCCTCCCGCCGACGAGCCGGGAGAACCCCTTGTTTTCACGCTGGACGAAGTGGCGCGCCTCCTCGCCGCCGTCCCGGTCGGAGAGGCCCAGGTGGCGGAAGTCCGGGACGCCGTCACCGCCTCGTCCGGCAACGGCTACGACGAGGAATACCCCATGCGGCAGGTGTTCGAAACCCCGGGCACGGGCATCGGCGGGGCGCCGGCCACCCGGGTGGCGGCCTATCCGGCCCCGCTCCGGGACCTGCTCGCCGCCGAAATCCGGAAACAGTACGGGACGCGCGCCCTGGACGGGGAAGCTTTCCTGGACGCCCTGTCCGGCTCGGACGTGCAGATCTACTGGCCTTTCTCGGAAGAATTCGAGGGAGATGAAACCCCCGTCATCACCTTCGACCCGGGCGGCCGGGAGACGAAGAATGTCGGCTGGATCCGGCAGGAAGACGGCACGGTGGAAGAAGTCGTCGTCGATGAGGAAATGGCCCGGGAACGGCCCGTGTGGGTCATCAACCGCAACCGGGACGCGGAATACCAGTCCCTGGAGATGCGGCGGCGGGAGGACCCGGACTGGGGCCAGGGCGGCGGAAGCATCCTCGTCCGCCCGAAGGCCGGAACCGCCGCCACCCGGGCCGGCGAAAAGGACGTCCAGACGCTGGTCCTCCGCTCCTTCAAGGCCAACCGGCAGTTCGACAGCTGGTTCTGCGGCGGCGCGGAGGTCTGGGTGAAATGCGGCGCCATCGAGGACTTCACGGCCACGACGGAGGCGGAGATGCGGCTGTACGCGCCGTCCATCACGGACTTCCTCATCGTGGTCCGGCGGAAGCAGGTGGGCGAAGTGCTGGACTTCAACGCCGTCCTCGTGTCGGAATGGACCGGGATGCTGGACAACTGCGCCTTCATGATGGTCGAGGACGACGGCGGCACCATGACCACCTGGAAATGCTCGGCGATGGTCAAGTACAATTCCCGGAGCTATGGTTTCGAAATCGAAATCCCCCTGCGGGCGCGCGACGACATCATCTGGCGCGGCGCCCTCACGAGGACTTACATCGAGCGCAACAACGGCGTCACCGGGCATTTCGGCGACGTGGAGCTGGTGCTGGAATTGATTTGAACGCGGACCTTACCGGACCGTCATCTCGCAGGCCGCGCAGTCGAAGTCCAGGCGGAGGCGGCGGCCCTGGTTGAGCAGGAACAGCGGCGCGGGCCGGGTGCCGGGCTTCTGCTTCGGGCACAGGCCCAGCTCGTGGCGGAGGCAGTATTTCGTCCGCATATACTCGACGCCCTCCCGGTGGGTGAGCTCGTAGGCTTCCTCGATGGAAGCGCTCCCCCGCTCCCGGTAGATCTCCCGGGCGACGGAATTGGCGACGTTGTCTTTATAGGTCAATGTTTCCGGCGCGGAGTCGGGGCGCACGGCGCCACGGCGGAGCGGCTGCATCCGCACCGGCTGCGCGTCCAGGGCCTCGGCCAGGTCGCGCCGGATGCCGTTCAGGAAGGAGGCGCTCATGAAGGGAACCGGGCCCGCCACCTCCACGCCGGCCGCCGAGAAGGCATAGATGCCCGACCGCTTGGAAAGCTGGGCGCGCACGGTCTCCAGCATCCGGTCCGCATCCCGCGCCGCCTCGAAGGGCGCCGGGACCTCCAGGGACGCCTGCCGGCCGTCTTCCGTGACGGCGGTGACGGCCAGGGCGCCGGCGGAAAGCCGCGCCTGCAGCGTCACGCCGATTTCCCGGACCGGCCGGTCCGCCTCGAGCCGGCGCTCGAATTCCGCGTCGATGTTCCGGTACAGCCGCGTTCCCGCTTTCAGGCCGGGAACCTCCTTGCAACGGATGGTGAAACCTTCGCACACGTCTCCCCGGAAACCGACGATCCCGCCGTCCCTGCCCACGAAGGCGAAGCCGTCGCCGTTGTGGAGGGCCAGCCCCGGGCGGTCCGGCCGGACCGTCACGACGCCCGCCCGCAGGCGGTCCACCGTGCCGATGTACTCGCCCATCGACTTGGGCGCGTCCATCGCCGCCCATTCCCCGCGTTTCCCATCCAGGAACAGTTCCGTATAGTCGCGGTTGAAAGTCTTCTTCAAATCGGGCCGGAAGCCGCCGCGGAGCGTGCCGTACGAGGCCCGGCGGTACCGGTCGGGATACCGGCGGACCAGGGCGTCCAGGGCGTCGGAATAGGCCCGGACGACATTCTCCACATAAGAGGCGCCCTTGAGCCGGCCCTCGATCTTGAACGAATCGGCCCCGGCCTCCGCCAGGTCCTCCAGCCGCCCGATGAGGTTGAAATCCTTCAGGGAGAGCAGGGCCTTGTTCTTCACGAGCACCTTGCCGTCAGCGTCTTCCAGGTCGTAGAGCGACCGGCAGGCCTGCACGCAGGCCCCGCGGTTCGCGCTCCGGCCGGCCAGGTGCTCCGAGAGGTAGCACTGCCCGCTGTAGCACACGCAGAGGGCGCCGTGGACAAAGCATTCCAGCTCGGCGTCGACGGCCTCCCGGACGGCGCGGATCTGCGCCAGGGACAGCTCCCGCTCCAGCACGAGGCGGCCATAGCCGAGGCTTTCGGTGAAACGCGCCTTCTCCGGCGTGCGGATGGCGCACTGGGTGGAGGCGTGGAGGACCATCCCTTCCGGGGCGAGCCGCGTCACGGCCGCGTCCTGGACGATCAGCGCGTCCACGCCGGCGTCCTGCAGTTCCTGCAGCAGCCGCCGGGCCTGCGGGATCTCCTCCTCGTACACCAGCGTGTTGAAAGTCACATAGATGCGGGCGCCGAACCGGTGCGCATAGCCGCACAGCCGGCGGATGTCCGATACGGGGTTCCCCGCCGCCTGCCGCGCCCCGAAGGCCGGGCCGGCGATATACACGGCATCGGCCCCGCAGTCGACGGCCGCGACGCCGATGTCCGCCGTCCGGGCGGGAGCGAGGAGTTCGAGGGCCCGCATAGCCCCGTTACTTCGTATAGAAAATGAAGCGGTTCTTGTCGTAGAAGTCCTTGACGATGTCCGTCTGGGCGAAACCGGCCTCCTTGAAGACGGCCTCGGTCTCCTTGCCCAGGACTTCGTTGATCTCCGTCAGGCCCTTGCCCTCGGCCGCCAGGAAGCGGTCCGACCAGCGGGCGATGGCCCGGTAGAACTTGAGGGGATCCTCATCCGGCACGAACAGGGCGGAAGCCGGCTCGTAATCCAGCACGTTCTTCCGCATCTGGCCCCGTTCGGATTCCATCACGTAAGGCGGATTGGAGAGGATGAGGTCGAATTCGCCGAAGTTGAATTCCTGCTCCGGATCCAGCACGTCGGCGTTGACGAACGTGGGCGCCTGGGCGCCGGTCGCCTTCATCTCGGAGGAGAAATTCTGGCTCCGGGCCACGTCCAGGGCCCCTTCCGAATTGTCCACGCCCACCACGCGGGCGCCGGGAACGCCGAGGGCGACCGTCCAGGCGATGTTGCCCGAACCGGTGCAGAGGTCCAGGATGCGGACCGGTTCCGCGGAGCGGCCGTACGGGATGCGGCGCTGCTTGATGCGGGCGGCGAGCTTCACCGCCTCGCGCACCAGGAGCTCCGTCTCCGGGCGCGGCACCAGCACGTTCTTGTCCACCTTGAAGATATGGCCGCAGAATTCGGTCTTGCCCACGACATACTGGATGGGCTCGCCGGCCTGGAGCCGGACCATCGCCTCGGCCAGGGGCTGCACCTTCTTCTTGTCGATCTGGTACTGCGGCTCGATGATGTGGGTGTAGTTCTTCGTTCCCAGGATCTCGCTGCAGAGCTGGAGCACGACCGCCTTCGCCTCCGCCGTGGGGTAGAGGCTCTCCAGGGACGCGACCCCGTCTTTCAGGAATTCGGACAGGAGCATATGCTAGGAATTTTCGATGATCTGGGTGAGGAAGTCGGTGAAGCTGAGCCCGGCGGCGCGGACCATCTTCGGGACCAGCGAAGCGTTGGTCATGCCCGGAATGATGTTCACCTCCAGGAAATAGATCCCGTCCGCGGCCGTCAGGTAGTCCATGCGGACGAGGCCCTTGCAGCCCAGGTGGCGGTAGATGCGGCGGGAGATGTCCTGGATCCGCTGCGCCAGGGCGTCGGGAACCTCCGCCGGGCAGACTTCCCGGCTGAGCCCGTTGTACTTGGCGTCATAGTCGAACCAGCCCGTCTCGGAGATGATCTCGATGATCGGGAGGGCCCGGACGCCCGTACCGTCGTTGTAGACGGCGCAGGTCAATTCATGCTCGGAGGAAATGCCCTTCTCCACCAGGACCGTCTCCCCTTCCTTGAAAGCATACTTGATGGCAGAGGGAAGGTCCTCCGCCCGCGTCACCTTCGTGATGCCGAAGCTGGAGCCGCCGTTCGTGGGCTTGACGAACAGGGGCAAGCCCAGGGCCGCGACCGTCTTCTCCGAGAAGGCGTCCACGTCCTGGCCCAGGCGGATGAAGGCGTCCGGCGCGAGTTTCACATAGTCCAGCCCGCGCAGGTAGTTCTTGCAGGCGTATTTGTCGAAGGCCACGGTGGTGACGAAGGCGCTGCAGGAAGAGTGCGGGATGCCCAGCATCTCGAAATAGCCCTGCAGGAGGCCGGTCTCGCCCGGCGCGCCGTGCTGCATGATGTACACGAAATCGAACTTGACCTTCTCGCCCAGCACGCGGACGGAGAAATCGGTCTTGTCCACCTGGGGCTGGGCGCCCTCCGGGAACGGGGTCCGCATCGAATTGGCCTTCCGCATCGCGACGAGCTTCCAGTCGCCGAAGCGGGCGAAGATTTCATAGACGTCGTATTTGAATTCGTCGATCCGGGACGCGGTGAACTCGCCGCTCCGGCAAGCCACCTCCCATTCGGAAGAATCACTGCCGTAGATAACGGCGATGGAATGATATCGGGACATAGGTTGTCAACAGATTATTCGAAATAGAAATCCTCCAGGTCATCCTTGGCCGACGTCTCGCCGGAGCCGTCGCAGAAGGAGGCGTTCGTCCCTTCCGGGAATGCGTCGTTGGAGGAGATGCCGAGGGTGCCGTCCGCCAGGACCTTCTTCATCCAGATGCCCCAGATGGGCAAGGCCATGTTGGCGCCCTGGCCGAGGGCGGTGGATGTGAAGTGGACATACCGGTCCTCGGCGCCCACCCAGACGCCCGCCGTGATGGTGGGGGTATAGCCGATGAACCAGCCGTCGGAGTTGTCGTTGGTCGTGCCGGTCTTGCCGGCGATGGCGCCGCTCAAGCCGTAGCGGAAGCGCAGACGCGAGCCGGTGCCGCCGTCCACGACGCCCCGCATCATCTGGATCATCGCATAGGCGGCGTCCCGGGTGATGGCCTCATGACGGCGGTCGGAGAACTGACCGAGCACGTTGCCGTCGCTGTCCTCGATCCGGGTCACGAAGAGCGGATAGGTATATTCGCCTTCCGAAGGGAAGGTGTTGTAAGCGGCGACCATGTCATAGACGGAGAGATCCGCCGAGCCGACGCACAGGGAGACCACCGGGTCGATCCGGCCGCCGACGCCCATTTTGTGCATCATCGCCACCATGGCCTCCGGGCCCAGCTGCTTCATCAGGTAGGCGGCCACGGAGTTGGAACTCTGGGCGAGGCCCCAGCGCAGGTCCACCATGGTTCCGCTGACGTGCGGATCCTGCGGCGTCCAGGTCGTGTTGCCGACCACGAGCACCTGCGGGGAGTTGAGCACCTTGTCGCAGGGGGTCATGCCGGACTCCATGGCCAAAGTGTAAAGGAAGGGTTTGACCGTGGAGCCGACCTGGCGCTTGCCCTGCCGGACGTTGTCATACTTGAAATAGCGGTAGTCGGGGCCGCCCACATAGGCGCGGACGTGGCCCGTACGCGGTTCGATGGCCATGAAGGCCGCCCGGAAGAAGGACTTGTAGTAACGGATAGAGTCGTCCGGAGTCATGACCGTGTCGCGGTATCCCGGCGCTTCCCAGGTAAACAGGCGCATCGGCACTTTCTGGGTAAAACTCTTCGCGATTTCCGCGTCGGAATGACCCGAAGCCTTCATCATCCGGTTGCGGTCGCTCCAGCGGCGCGCCTGGTCCATCGCAATGTCCATCACCTTCTGATCGGTACCGTTCGAGAACGGAGGATTCTTGCGGGTGCGGACTTCCTTCCAGAACGCTTTCTGCAGATTCTGGCCGAGATGCTCGACAATCGCCTCCTCGGCATAGCGCTGCATCTTGTAGTTGATGGTGGTGTAGATACGGAGGCCGTCCTTGTCCAGGTCATACGGCGTTCCGTCGCTCTTGAGATTCTTGTTCAGCCAGCCGTAGATGGGATCGTCGGCCCATTGGAGGGAGTCCACGCGGAAATCCTCCACGGTGGGATAATCCTTGCGCCGGGGGCGCTCGGCACTCATCGTGCGACGGAGCATGTCCCGGAAATACGGGCCCACACCGGTGGTGCGGTCCACCCCGCGGGCGTGCAGCTCGATGGGCAGGTTCCGGAGGGAGTCGAGTTCGGACTTGGTGAGATACCCCTTGTCCTTCATGCGGCCGAGCACCAGGTTACGGCGTTCCAGGGCCTTGTCGGGATTGATGGCGGGATTATAGCGCGTAGGCTTGTTGACCATGCCCACCAGGACGGCGCTCTCCTCCACCTTCAGGTCGATGGGGTTCTTGCCGAAGAACTGGACGGAGGCGGACTGGATGCCATAGGAATTGGAGCCGAAGAAGACCGCGTTCAGGTACATGTCCACGATTTCCTCCTTGGTATAGTTGCGCTCGAGCTTGACCGCGGTAATCCACTCACGGAGCTTGATCCAGATCATGTCCAGCTTGGAGGCATGCTCCTTACGGGGATACAGGGTCTTCGCGAGCTGCTGGGTGATGGTGGAGCCGCCACCCTGGCTGGTGTCACGGGAAAGGAGAGTCTTGAAGAGCACACGGAAAAGGCTCGGGATGTCGATGCCGGAGTGGGAGTAGAAACGGGCGTCCTCGGTGGCGACGGTCGCCTGTACGAGGTGCTGGGGCAGTTCGTCGTAGCTGACGAAAGTACGGTTCTCTATATGGTAGGTGGTCAGGATTTCGCCTTCCTCGGCGATGACCTGCGTGGCCAGCTTGCTGTCCGGGTTCTCCAGTTCCTCGAGGGTCGGGATCTTGGCGAAGGCCCAGACGATCCCGAGGAGGACCAGGATGAGGGCGATCGGGGCCAGGATGAGGATCCAGAACCAGCGGACGATCTTCTTGCGTGTATTCTCTGTCATCTCAAAAATCTTTCATTGCGTACAAGACCATAGGTCTTGCTCGGATTACTGAATTACAAAAGTAATCAGAAAATTTGGAAAATTGCCCGAAATCTCGCTTACTTTGCAAAATAATAGGTAAAAGCAGAAGATTATGGAGGGAAAAAACTTAGTGATCGTCGAGTCTCCCGGAAAGGTGGGAACCATTCAGAAGTTCCTCGGCGGAGACTATCTCGTGAAAGCCAGTATCGGCCACATCCGGGACCTGCAGGAGAAGAAGCTGAGCGTGGATGTGGAACATGGGTTCCAGCCCGAATATGTCGTTCCGGCCGACAAGAAAAAGGTCGTGTCCGACCTCAAGAAACTCGCCGCCGCCGCCCAGACCGTCTGGCTGGCATCCGATGAGGACCGTGAAGGAGAAGCCATCTCCTGGCACCTGTCCGAGACCCTGGCCCTGGACCCGGCAAAGACCCGGCGGATCGTCTTCCACGAAATCACGAAACCGGCCATCCTCGACGCCATCCAGCATCCCCGCGACATCGACCGGAACCTCGTGGACGCCCAGCAGGCGCGCCGCGTGCTGGACCGGCTCGTAGGTTTCGAACTCTCCCCCGTCCTGTGGCGGATGATCCAGCCCAAGCTCTCCGCCGGCCGCGTGCAGAGTGTCGCCCTGCGCCTGGTCGTCGACCGCGAGAAGGAGATCATGGATTTCCACAGCGTACCGTATTATAAGGTGGAGGCCGTCTTCCATCCGGAGGGCGCCCCGGCCGGCGTGAAAGTCAAGGCCCTGCTGGACACCCGCTTCGATTCGATCGAAGAAGCCCGGCGGTTCCTGGAGGATTCGATCGGCGCCGCCTACCGGATCGACACCCTGGAAAAGAAAGAAGGAACCCGGTTCCCGGCCGCTCCGTTCACCACGTCCACCCTCCAGCAGGAAGCCTCCCGCAAGCTCCATTTCCCGGTCGGGACGACGATGCGCGTCGCGCAGTCCCTTTATGAACGTGGTCTGATCACCTACATGCGTACCGACTCGACGAACCTCTCGTCCCTTGCCCTGAACACGGCGAAAAAGTTCATCATCGATAATTTCGGCGCGGAGTATTCCCATACCCGCCAGTACCGGACCAAGGCCAAAGGGGCGCAGGAAGCCCATGAAGCCATCCGTCCCACCTATATCGAGAACACGTCCATCGAAGGCACGGCCCAGGAGAAGAAGCTCTACGAACTGATCTGGAAGCGTACCGTCGCCTCGCAGATGAGCGAATCCCGGGTCATGAACACCTCCATCCGCATCGCATCCGACCGCCGGGCCGAGCACTACGCCGTCCAGGCCGCCGAAATGCTGTTCGACGGATTCATGAAAGTGTATCTCGAGGGTCGGGACGACGACGAGCCCGAAGAGGGCGAGACGGTCCTCCCGGAACTGCACGTCGGAGACCGGATGGAGGAGAAGGGTGTCTCCGCCCAGTGCAAGTACACCGTCCCCCCGCAGCGCTATTCCGAGGCCACCCTCGTCAAGAAACTGGAAGAACTGGAAATCGGACGGCCTTCCACCTATGCCACCATCATCAGCACCCTCACGACCGGTCGCGGCTATGTCACCAAGGGCGACAAGGAAGGGGTCAGGATGCCCGTCACGGACCTGCACCTGAAGGACGGGTCCATCACGCAAAAAGCCCGGACCGAGACCGTGGGCGCGGAACGAGGAAAGCTTCTCCCGCAGGAAATCGGCATCATCGTCTCGGACTACCTGGTCAAGAACTTCGGCACCATCATGGATTACGACTTCACGGCCAATGTGGAGAAGGATTTCGATGAGATCGCCAACGGGGACAAGGTATGGAACGAGACCATCGGCACTTTCTACAAGCCTTTCCACCAGCAGGTGGAGAGCGTCCTGGCCGCCCGGGAATACAGCCGCGTGAACCGGGAGCTGGGTACCGCCCCCGACGGGGATAAAGTGACTGCCGCCTTCGGAAAGTTCGGTGCATACGTGCAGAAAGGCGAAGGCGAGAGCCGCCAGTTCGCCTCCCTTGGGAAAGGCCAGCTCATCGAGACCATCACCCTGGAGGAAGCTTTGAAGCTGTTCGAGCTGCCCCGTAACGTGGGCGAATACGAAGGCATTCCGGTCATCGCCACAAAGGGCCGTTTCGGTCCCTACCTCAAGTACGGTGACAGGAACGTCAAGCTGCCCCGCGGCGTCGACCCGCTCAAGATATCCCTTGAAGAGTGCGCCAAACTCATCGCGGAAACCCCCGAAACACCGGCAGCGAACGCCGTCCTCGCCGCCTGGGGAGACATTCAAATCGTTAACGGCCGTTACGGTCCGTATCTGAAATCCGGTGGTAACAACTATCGGATTCCGAAAGGAACCGATGTTTCTTCCCTCACGGAAGCTGATTGTCAAGCCATTATCGCGGCCTCAGACCCTACGGCCAAGGGTCACAGGCGCTTTAAAAAATAAAGCAGAGGCTCCGCTGAAAGCGAATCGGCATTAAAAAACGGCATCTTCGGGTGCCGTTTTTTGTGATTCATTAATTTTTACCACCCGAAAATGAACAACTTTTAAAAAAATTTTTTACTTTTGTGGTGGTTAGTTTTAAACAGTAATCCCGATACGTCTCATGGCTTCTTATCACATCGACCAGATCGACCAGAAAATTTTGTCCTTCCTCGTCAAGAACGCGCGGATGCCTTTCCTGGAAATCGCCCGTGAATGCGGTGTATCCGGCGCGGCCATCCACCAGCGCGTCAAGCGCCTGGAAGCCAACGGCGTCATCACCGGTTCCCGCCTGCTCGTCAAGCCGCAGGCCCTCGGTCTCAACGTGTGCGCCTACATCAGCATCTCCCTGTCGGAATCCACCCGCTATCCGGAAGTGATCGCCCACCTGAAGAAAATCCCGGAGATCGTGGAATGCCATTTCGTAACCGGCCGCTACGCCATCCTTGCGAAAGTGTACTGCCTGGACAACGACCACCTGATGGAAGTGCTCCTGAACACCATCCAGAAGATTCCGTACATCCAGTCCACGGACACGATGATCTCCCTGGACGAGCCCATCGAGCGCCAGGTCTGGGTGAAGGATTTCAAGAGCACGACCTATACCGGCCTCAGCAAGAAATCCGAAGAATAGCCTCGGCGAGGGAGAGATCCTCCGGCGTCGTAAGTTTGATATTGTTCCGTTCTCCTGCGATGTAGGAGAGCGGAATCCCGTATTTGCGGGCGACGGAGGCGTCGTCGGTGAATGAGAGGTCAAAGCCCTGTCCATAAGCCGCTTTCAGGTCTTCCGACCGGAACATCTGCGGCGTCTGCGCCCCATAGATGCGGGAACGGTCCACTTCTTCGCCTGAATCGCGGAGCGTCCCGTCCGGATCCTTGTCCAGAACGGTAAGCGTATCCACGGAAGGCACGACCGGAATGAGGGCGCGGACCGTCTCCATCCGTTCGAACATCGTCCGGATGAGACCTGTGCTGAGTAGCGGACGCACAGCGTCATGGACTGCGACCAGCACCCCGTCAGGAACGAAATCGAGGGCGTTTTTCACAGAGTGAAACCGGGTGAAGCCGCCGGGGACCAGCCGCTGGGGGCAGTTGAAGTTCCGGTCCCGGCAATACCGGCGCCACCAGGCGATGTGCGCCTCGGGAAGGACCGTGATCACCTTGATGTCGGGGCAGGCGTCCATGAACCGTTCGAGGGTCATCTGCAGCACGGCCCGGCCCCCCAGATCCAGAAACTGTTTGGGCATCGACGCGCCCATCCGGGTACCGGATCCGCCGGCGGTCACGACCAGGTATTTTTTACGGTCCATATCGCATGATTCTTTATGCGAATGTAAGATTTTTTTCGTAATTTTGAACGATAAATCATTTTTGACAATCTAAAAGACAAGATATGGCATTCCGTTTCCTGAACCAGGAGCTCGCTATGGACCTTGGCACGGCCAATACGGTCATTTTCCAGAATGACCAGATCGTGCTGGACGAGCCCTCCATCGTCGCCATCGACAATACTTCCAACAAGTGCATCGCCCTCGGACAGAAGGCGAAACTGATGCACGAAAAGACGAATCCGGGCATCCGCACCGTCCGTCCGCTGCGCGACGGCGTGATCGCGGACTTCAATGCGGCCGAGATGATGATCCGCGGTTTCATCCGCCAGGTCAACGCCCGCCACCGCAGCCTCTTCGCCCCGAACCTCAAGCTGGTCGTCGGCATCCCCTGCGGCTCCACGGAAGTGGAAATCCGCGCCGTCCGCGACTCCTCCGAACACGCCGGCGGCCGGGACGTCTACCTGATCTTCGAACCGATGGCTGCAGCCCTCGGTATCGGCCTCGACGTGGAAGCGCCGAAGGGCAACATGGTCGTCGACATCGGAGGCGGCACCACCGAAATCGCCGTCATCTCCCTCGGCGGTATCGTCCAGCAGGACTCCATCCGTGTGGCCGGTGACGTATTCACGGCGGACATCCAGAATTACCTGCGTCAGCAGCACGTCATCCGCGTGGGCGAAACCACGGCCGAGAAGATCAAGATCGCCGTCGGTTCCGTCCTTCCCGAACTGGACGCGGAACCCGAACCGTTCCTCGTGCGGGGTCCGAACCTCATGACCGGCCATCCGGTCGAGGCGCTCATCCCCTACCAGGAAATCGCCCACTGCCTGGACAAATCCATCGCCCGCCTGGAGACCTCCATCCAGCAGGTCCTGGAACAGACTCCGCCGGAGCTTTATTCCGATATCGTCGAGAACGGTATCTTCCTCTCCGGTGGCGGTGCCCTCCTCCGCGGACTGGACAAGCGCCTTACCGAAAAGGTCAACATCCCGTTCCACGTGGCCGAAGACCCGCTCCGCGCCGTTGCCCGCGGTACCTGCATCGCCCTCAAGAACACGGACAACTACTCCTTCCTGATGCGTTAAACACCGCCCCCGAAGGGCGAACCGGCTTGCTTTAGTATGGCGAAAGAACGGAAAGTCCTCCCCCGGATCATCAGTGCGGCAACCTTCATCATCCTGGAGGTTGCTGCTTTGCAGATGCTCTGGCGCAACGCGGATCTCCAGCGAATCTGGATCGCCCGTGCCGCCCACGGGGTGATGGGAACCGTCTGGGGCGGCACACAGGCCGTCGCCGGCTACTTCAGCCTGAAACGCATCAACGAGGATCTCGTTCTCGAGAACCAGCAGCTCCGCGAAGAACTGGACGGTCTCCGCGCCGACGCCCACGCCCTGCGCGTGGACTCGCTCGGCGTCGCCCGCGGCACGGTCCGCGGATTCGACTACATTCCTGCGGAAGTCATCAAAATCAGCCGCAACAAGCAGCACAACTACATGATCCTGAACAAAGGATTCGAGGACGGCATCCAGGAGAAGTCGGGCATCATCACCCGCGGCGGAGTCGTGGGCATCGTGGACGCGGTCAGCGCCCATCATTCCTACGCCCTCTCCTTCCAGAACACCGACATCTCCATCAGCGGCCGCTTCGGCGAAGACGGAGCGACCGGCCTGCTGGTCTGGGACGGAAAGAGTTCGAACGGAGCCATTCTCCAGGAAGTGCCGCTCCAGTACAAATACGCCGTAGGCGACACGGTTTACACCAGCGGCCACTCCCTGATGTTCCCGCCGGACATCCCGCTCGGCGTGGCCGGGGAGGCCCGTGTCATCAACGGCGCCACCAACGAGATCCGGGTGGACCTGTTCCAGGATTTCACAGCCATCCGGTATGTGACCGTCGTCCATAACACGGCCTTTGACGAAGTGGAGGGATTCGACCTATGAGGAAATCGAGCTTCTATTTCGTCTTCTTCCTGCTGGCGGCCGTGCAGATGCTCATCTGCAACTACCTCAACCTTTCGGCGTACCTGATGCTGTCCATCCTGCCTGTGATGATCCTGTGCGTGCCGCTCCGGCTGCCCACTTTCTGGACGATGCTCCTCGCTTTCGTCACCGGCCTGGCCGTGGATCTGCTGTCTGAGGGCCTGCTCGGGCTCAACGCCCTTGCCCTTGTCCCGGTGGCCTTTGTCCGAAAGGAAGTCATCCGTCTGATCTTCGGCGACGAGCTTTTCGCCAGGAAGGAGGATTTCTCGCTCCGGAAGAACGGTTTCGGCAAGGTGGCGCTCGCCATCTTCCTCGTCCAGGCGCTCTTCCTTCTCATTTACATCTGGGCTGACGGCGCCGGCACGCGCTCCCTCGCCTTCAACGCCATCCGCTTCGGCATTTCCCTG
>JAEEGG010016659.1_pt1 | contig 15236 bp, 9 predicted proteins | sample 9134161 | NCBI WGS metagenome assembly JAEEGG01 (sample SAMN16246543, study PRJNA631951) | gut metagenome | biome: gut microbiome; feature: rumen; material: CR-attached | host: Bos | place: Iran: Karaj | collected 2018-10
CTCGCGGTCAGAGACCTACTGAAGGACCTTCGGGCGCGGGGACTAAACGATGACCAGATCGAGGCCGCCGTGGATGCCCTGTGCGACGATGATAGGGCGACCCTCCAGACCAACGTCTCCAGGATCAAGAGGAAACTGGTCGACAAGGTCGGCAGGCTCGCAGCGGATCAGTACGCTATCGTCAGGGGAAGGGACGGTGTCAACAGAATCGCCGTGTCGAGGGATCTCGTGACCATGCTGGCATAGCCTGCAAGACTTGTAAGGATTTCAGAGTCTTGCAGGCATGCCTTACCTTTGCCTCTCAAAATGACCGGAATGCCACTGCCGCAGCATATCATAGACCTCGTCGGTAATCTCTTTGACGAAGACATGGACGACGAGACAATTTGCCGCGCCGTCATTAAAGCATGGGAAAAACAAAAGGAAAGTCCCCGCCGGAGCGCGTTTGGAAACGACGACACGGCGGGGGATTCATTCAATATTCAGGCATATTTGGATGATTACTCTGTGAAGATGTAGTTTACAGACGTGTCCAATAAATTATCACAGAAACGCCCTGGTCTGCCGAGAAAAAAGTATTACCTTTGGGGGAAGCAAGTCCCTAAATGCAAGAATACAACGTCTTTGAGAAGATTGCGGCCGCCCAGAGGCCCAGATGGCACTTGTATATAGATGCCATCTATAAATCAAATCCAAACGCCAAAAACCTTGGTGGCGAGGTGCTGTCTAAATTACTCAGTGTCGGTAATCAGGGTGGTTTTAGATTCAAAGGAAAAACAGAGAGCCCCCAATTAGTTGCCCTCTTCACAAGTGGTGAGGACGTGTATTGGAGAGATGATCTCGATTCTTCTTTGGGGATTTTTCTCTACTATGGAGACCAAAAAACACCGGGGAAAGATTTACATGATACGAAGCTCAACGGAAACCTTATCTTGAAACATGTGTTTGATTATGCGTGTTCGGATAATCCTGTTGTAAGAAAGAAGGTCCCGCCTATTTTTGTTTTTAAAAAGGTTCATGGTCGAGACATCAAGTTTCTGGGACTTGCTGTGCCAGGTATTCAGGGTAAACCTATGAAAGACTGGCTTACTGCAGTATGGGGGGCAGACCGGAATGGAGACCGTTTCCTAAACTATAAATCATTCTTCACAATCCTAGATACAGCCAAAGGATGCGAAGCCGAGAAAGACGAATCTGGAATTAGCCTGGCGTGGCTTACAGACATTGAAGCCGGGAAAGCCTATGAAAGTCAATATGCTCCATCAGAATGGAAGAAGTATATTGACCGAAAGAAGTTTTTGTCTCTTACGGCGTTTAGGGAAACATTTGTCAAGAGCAAGGAAGAACAACTCCCGGACATTAATGAGCCTGAAAGAGTTACGATGCTTCAATCCCTCCATGACTATTTTATTGAAAAAGACAGGGGGTATAGCTTTGAACAGTTTGCCTGCTCAATTGTAGAACAGCTAGATGAGAATGTTGTATCTGTCGATGTCACACGCCCCTTCAAAGATGGCGGGATTGATGGAATAGGCACTTATCGTGTGTTTGGAACTGGGACCCAGAGTGTTCTTGTCGATTTCTATCTCCAGGCCAAGTGCTATAGCCCTTTTACTACTGCCGTTGGAGTAAAAGATACAGCACGCCTTATTTCTCGCATAAAAGATAGGCAATTTGGCATCATGGTGACGACTTCATATGTTCACCAACAGGCATATCAAGAGCTCCTTGACGATGGCCATCCGATAGTCCTTGTAACCGGACGGACAATTATTGATCTCATCTTTGACCGGTTTGAGATTCGCTCTGTTGAAGCGCTAAGGGACTGGTTAGAAAGAGAATTCTCTTAACCTAATAGAAGAGTGGTTCTTTTCGACGGTCTGTTGAAAAGGAGATACTATCTTGATATCCACAAACACTCCACAATCTCCATAATCAGGTTATAGGTGTAACAGCGTACAGACCCCTTCAAGGGCTCTCGTTAGGTCCTCTGATTCATTTATCTTTGAGGCTCTGTTATTCTTTCACCAAAGCAATTTGCACTGTTTCCAACGACTTTGCATCGGTTTTGGGAACGGGTATAGTTAGTTTACGGAGAGATATGTCAAAGTAATCGTATTAAGATTTCAAGAAAATGGCTATCTTTGATAATTAAAAAGGTTTCCGCATGCCTAATGTTTTGGAGTTATTCGCAGGTATAGGAGGCTTCCGGGTCGGTCTTGAACAACTTGCAAATGCGGATCTGGGAGGAGCCTTTTACCGTGTTATTTGGAGTAATCAGTGGGAACCCAACTCTGCTCTTCAGCACGTTTGGCGTACTTATGAAAGGGTTTATGGACCCGGATCCTGTGTTAATGAAGATATTGAGCAGGTTGTCCAGCATCCCGAAACAATTCCAGACGCCCAGATGATAGTGGGAGGATTCCCCTGTCAAGATTATTCTGTAGCACGCTCTCTTCAGCAGGCCGAAGGAATAGAGGGACAGAAGGGCGCTTTATGGTGGAGCATTATTCGACTCATTCAAGAAAAAGAGGCAGCGGAGAATGCTCCCACTGTTATTTTCTTGGAAAATGTTGATCGGTTAATACACTCGCCAGCGAAGAGACGGGGGCGCGATTTTGCCATTATTCTCCAGTCTTTGTCGGACTTGGGATATAGTGTTGAATGGAGAGTCATAAATGCTGCGGACTACGGCATGCCTCAGCGCCGTCGTCGCACCTTCATCCTTGCGTATAGAAACGGTTCGCCATTATGCCATGGTATAGATAATCCCACTGAATGGATTTATACTACGGGGATAATGGCTGAAGCATTCCCTATAGAGCCTAGCAATGATACTATTGAAGGGCAGGCAATCAAACAGAATCCCGAGTGGGATTTGGCAGATATAAGTGACCATTTTAACGAAGAAACGCCACAAAAGAGGGTCTTCGAAAATGCCGGAACGATGGTCAACGGAGTGTTCTACACTGTAAAAGTAAGGCCCCGCTATGATGGCCCTAGAATAACACTAGGGGACATCGTCGCCGAAACTCCAAGGGAAGAAATTACAGAAGAGTTTTATCTTGATATCAATTCGATTGATTCTTGGCGTCGAGAGAAACAGGGAAAGCGGATTGAAAGAGTAAGCCGCGCGACAGGGTTTAAATACTTATATAGTGAGGGCCCAATGATTTTCCCGGATGCTTTAGACAAGCCGTCTCGTACGATTATAACAGCAGAGGGAGGACAATCTGTTTCCCGATTCAAGCATGTAATTGAAGATCCAGTCAATCATCGTTATCGTCGTTTAGTCCCTTCAGAGTTGGAACAATTGGATATGTTCCCGCGCGGTCATACCGAAGGAGAGACAGCAGTAAGGAGAGCCTTTTTTATAGGTAATTCCCTGGTATGTGGCATAGTTGAAAGAATAGGAGTCGCCTTGGCACATCGGGACTGGGGTGAATTATAATTTAAGCGCCCTTTTGAGGCGCTTCATCATCAAAAGCGATTTATACATTTAATTCCCTGAAATAACCAAATGAATCATTCACGAGAGCCTGTCGGTCAAGGCCCATGTTTCTGAATTCGCAGGAGGTCTCGGAAATCATTTCACACGAGAAGCAAGCAGCAAGGTTCATAGTTTCTTTGTCTCGTTCCCAGCAGATAGGATCACTAGAACAATGTCGCGCCCTGTCCATGGCTCTTTTGATGGTTCTTTCAATCAAAGTGTCCTTCCCTTGCCATACGAGTCCTCCCATGCTGCCTTCAGACCCTTCTGCAGTATATATAAGCACGCCACACATGCGGTTCGAGTAATAAATTCTTTCAGACAAGCTTGCAGAAGGGTATCCGCATGAGAATTCCATCTCTTTGATTATGGAATGCGCAAAGGTGTGAAGAAGATAGAACCGATGCGGATTGCCGTATTTGCCAAGCATCACGGAAAGGATGTTGTTCTTCTCGTCGTCCTCTTTCTCCTTGTACCTATTCTTACTGGCCTCATTGGCATTTATCAGAGCGTCCCAAGCCTTTAGGCTTTCTTCGTTGAATTGGAAGAAAAGCCCTTCCCCATATTCCTGAATGGCTGGATATACGGTTATCTTGTCCTTCGGAAGTTGAGAGAGTTTTTGCCCCTCGGGGTAGTCAATACCGCCATTGTCATTTCTCGTGGGAACCGGTGATTGAACGCGGAAGAAGTTGAGTTGTGTTTTGGTTATGCAAAGAAGAGGTATTTGACCTATTTTCGCGAAGTATGGAGACAGGGCTTCAGGCAGTGATATGGTTTTGGTCTTTAAATTCTCACTGTCTATTCTGTCTTTGTTGGCAAAAACAACATACTCACCGAATTTCATTTCTTCTTCTTTATCGTCGGACACAGAAGAAGCTTGCAGGAAGCGCGATTTGACATTCAGAATTTCAGAATCAGACAGGGTGACACCCGCCATCATTTGTAGCGCAAGTTTTATGGCGTTATCTCCACCAATTACATTCCACCAATCCCGCTTCGTCGCTGAAGGATTTGAAATGGAATAATTCGGGAACGCTGCCGTATTAAGGAAAGTGAGGGCCTTCTGTTCATTTTCGCCAAGAGTGTCCGGGATATAAAGGCAGCTGTGAGTGTCAGCAAAATAGATACTCGGGCTTGTGTTTAGGAGCACCCGCATAATCCCCGGTTTCCCCGAAATCTTACAGGAACTATCAACAGGGATAGGTTCTTTTCCGGAATGTCGCCTCCAAGGCATCTCTTTCGAGCAAAGCGGGCGGAGGTTAAGAATACCTTCCAGTGAGGTTTTCTTTTTGCACTTGGTACAGCGAACATAACCGAAGCCCTCAGTGTGACCGATATTCTCCGAGAACTCTAAGGAATGCTTTCCCCCACAGCTACACATTGTATCAGTGTATCCAAATAGGTCGAAGCCTTCTTCGTAGATTTTGTCGCCAACAGCCGGGTCGTGGCTTGCGCTTAAAAACTTATCCCAGGGTATATCAGAGATATGTCCGTTCGGGCAAACGAGAACGAGCTGCATCTGTTTGAGGGATGAATACCTGTCGATGGTTTCGCCCTTTTTGTTGACATAGCAGGTTTTGCTCTTGGCGTCCATCGGAGGCACAAAATTCCTAAGAGAGTTGTTATGTGTGACCAGCCATTCTTTCTTCCAGTCCTCCAGTTCTTGCAGCCTTCCGTCTTTTGGGCTATACATCCAACGCGGGAAAAGCATGGCGGGAACCGAGAAAACGGAATCATAAATCACTCTGCCTGGATTATTCTCTTTAAAAACCTGGAACAGGGGATTTTTTTCATATTCCTGCCGATTGAATTCATCCAATTGTAGGTGCGGAATAGACACAAGTAGCTTTAGACCGGTCATCCCCTCTTTTTCTTGTAAATATCTAAGAAACGAGGGGTTGGATATAGGTGTCACAGCGAACTGTTTAAGTTTCTGTGGGTCGGTGGTGTCAGCTTGTCTGGCCCTCATAATAAAATCCCACAACTCGATAGAGAGCGGCATGATAAAAACACCCATTTTCGTTGGGATGATTGTCCCAACGCCATATGTCGAAGAGAGAAGCTTATACTGATCAACCTCTTGATTGAATTGCGGCTGTGAATTAATTGTCATAATCAGTCATTTTTAATGTTAATAACTGAGGATTCCGCGATGTCTCTTAGACTGTACGGGACACTCCAGAAAGTGTCCGCTTTCTCTTCCTCGTAAGCATCAAGGGAGAGATACAAAGGGTTCTTCTTTGGATTATCAAAGGACTCGATTAGGGAAATCCTATCAATCCATTCGTCCAGAGCTTTTTCGACAAAAGAATCAATCATCTGTAACCCTTCATCTGTGAGCAACTCTCGGAGAAGTTCATTTTCATTTCCTTGAATTGAGTTCATCCTTGTGCTGAAAATAGCGTGGATGCGTTCCTGAATCTGTTTCTTCTTGGTATCGTCCAGATTCTTAATACCCTTGTCGGTTGCTAAGGCGGGGAACTCATGCCGGATGATTGCCGCTAAAACAGCAGGCATATATTTCTCAATCGCCTGCGGAGAGTAAGGCGTAATGGAAATAGGGTCAACATAAAAGTACATCTTCTCGTGGAATTCCCTGAATTTCTCAAAGTGGGAAAGGTCACGAGCCCTGTATGGATTATGAAGCGTAAACACAATACCAAGTTCGTCACGCGCAACACGTGAAGACGCCTGGATGTACTCGGACTTGTTTCGGGGCATCGAGTTAACTATCATAAGGTTAAATCGAGACACATCGATGCCTACGGAAATCATGTTAGTCGCGAGGACGAAATCAGGCGGCGTTGTGCCTCTCTCGAAGTCGCCGTTTGAGGAATAATGGGGGATTCTCGTCTCCGGGTCCCATTTTGTCTGGACCTCACCAAGGGACTTAACAATCTCGGCACCATTGAGACGTCCTGTGAGTTCGCAGTTACTAAAAGAGCGATTCTGGGCGTAGAAGCATTCAAGAAGCCACTTGTGGCGCAGGACACGATGAAAGACCTGTCTTGTATATTTCGGGAATTCCGTCGAAAATTGCGCATCGGTGTTACCTACATCCTTCTTGCTGTTAAAATAGGAAATAAGCGTATAGTAGTAATCGGCGGCCGCGATGAAATCCTGATTAGTTAAATCTTCCTGATGCTGAGCCTCGAATAGTGCCCGGTGAGTGAAACAGCAGGCGGCTAACCTAATCTGCGTATACATGGCAGTCCTTCCCGTTGGCAATACCCCGATATAGCGTCGTTTTGAGTCATATTCCTCGGCATTATCAGGGCGTCGCTTGTAGAAGGCGAAGAATGAATCGTCGAAATCAAGGCCACTCTTCGGGAACACATTGACATTTCTGTCATATAAGGCTAGAATCTGCAAGTCGGTATTTCGTGTGGTGGCGGTTGAAGAAATAATCTTCGGTCGAACGGTTATTCCATTAGGGCCCGGCCTGCTTGAAAGGGTATCTACCGCATTTTCAAAGAGACCCACGGCTGAGCCTAGAGGCCCTTCAAGAAGGTGAAGCTCGTCCTGGATAATCAAGTCCGGCGTCAGGTTATTAAATCTGAACAGCCGCCTGGAATCACTGTTTTTCTTCTCCGACACCTTATGCGCAATCGCGGCAAATTTATCGACGGTGCCAAAGAGAAGGCTGGGCGGAGTAGCGTAGATAAGCTCATCACAGAGAAGCACCGGAAGCCCCTCTTCGAAAGCGCAGAATACATTCTCACAGGTAAGGGTCTTCTTGTCCTCGTTCCACCGCATCGGAGCCCCGCACCAAGGACAAACTTTACTCTCAAACGGAATTTTGGAAGGCTGATCGTTATTCCAACGTTCTCCTTCGGTCTTAAGTCCTTTTTCCCTGGAAGAGTCTTCCCAGGTATTAGGCAACGCCCCTGCTCCAACGAAAAGCCCTATATTGATGGGTTCTTCACCTATCTTATAGTGGTTCCACTTGCGAATCTGTTCAAGGGCAAGGATGAGCCGAAGGGCACGTTGAAACTGTTGGGTAGCAAGTAGTCGCAATGTATAGCGCATAATCGCTGTAGTTCCCCCGCCTTTTGAGTTTGATAAACGGCGATGAAGAATAGAAAAAGCAATCAGTCCAAGATATGCTTCTGTTTTTCCACCTCCAGTTGGGAACCACACTAGGTCAACTAGGTTATTCCTCTTTTCCCAATAGAGGTCCGAAGGGCTTTGAATGATTCCATCCAGGTTCAGCAAAATAAATGCGAGCTGGAACGGCCTCCATGCAGCAGGCCCTTTCCCTCTTCTGATTTCCGGGTTCGCATTCTGGTAAAACGCTTCGTCTAGGTCGTTCCCATCCTCTCCATATTGGAGCGCGAGCTGTTTATTATCTTCAGAAGAATGCCATAGTTGCATGAACATGGCTGTATTCATAAGACGGAACGAGAGCATTGCCTTCGGCTGCGAAAGAAGAGAAATGTTATCCACCAGCCGATTATAATCACTTAAACACCGTTTTCGGACCTCACCAATATGGCTTTCCTGGCCGGATCCTGATGTTATGATAGTATTATCTATCCAACTCTTATACGCATCAACGAAGCGGGAGAGCTCTTGTTTGATGGTCTCGTCACTCTCAGAGCTCAATGTTGAAAGGCGCTTGAATTCCAGGAAAGAGGTGTTGGCAATTAGCTTTTCTGTACGTACAGAGCTATCTATCCTTACAACCTTCTGAGGAACCACATCCACATCTGGGCTATCATGCATAGGGAGGAATTCGGACCAGACGCGTGTGGCTTTCTTAGGTGACCAATCGACGGAACATAAGTGTCCGGCGCCATAATCCTCAATCTTTCTGTAAAGAAAGCGAAGTTGAGCCTGCTCTTTATCCGCGGAATCGAATTCTTCATTCAGATGATAAGGGGCCATGTAGTCGCTGAGAATTTCAATCTTTACACCGAAGAACGCTTTTATGTTTACGCCCTCGGTGACAATCGAGTAGTACCGTTTCTCGTTTTCCTCAAACGGAGAAGAAGTGTTTTCGACGAGGACTTTAAGATATGTATTTTCATTGCTGGCGTCGCGTGAATCTTTTGTCAGTTGTATCCAGACAGAAAGCTTTGCATTCTCACTATCAACGGGATTCCCTGTCCTATCGTTGAGTGGAATATCCTTTAATCCGTTCTCCTGTGTAGGCTTGATGGTCAGTCTTGGGCCATCCATCGAGAAATTAACTCGACTGAGATTCAATGGAAAATTGAAGTCGCGCGCAATCCAAAATCCATAACTGTTTGCGCTAAGCATAGGCATCAAGTCCCTGAAATAAGACAGAAGGGTCTCTTTCTCTTCAATTAGCCTGATGGTTTCCCTGCACTTATCGACATTGTTGGTCTTTATTCCGTTGAGGGTGCCGAATACGCGTTCCTTGTATGAAGACAGGAGAATTCCGGCATCCTGAATAGTGTCCCCACGCTCGTTTGCTATGGCAAGAGAGAAGGATTTTTCTAGAGTATTAAGACATCCCTGAATCAGACCAAAGTTCTTCTTGTCTCCGGTTAAAAAATATAGCCGGTTTTCGCGAAGGATGAAATAATCGCCGAGAACGACATCGATAGATGTTCCGTCACCATTGGGGACAGAAGTAGAAACAGCAAGTAAAGTGGATACATTAGCAATATCGTCTGAATCAACTTTCACGAAGACATTTGTAGAGCTTTTACTTCCTATTTTAGTGTAAAAGCGACCCGAAAGGCGAATGGAGAAGTCATCAGCCGACAAAGCAGATTTCCCTAGGCAGCATGAAATGCCGAAAGAGTCCGGGAAACGTTGAGTCAGCTGCTTGATATCTTCTTCATCGTATAGCGAAGAGTCTTCGTCGTTGGAATCCTCATTACGCTGGGGATTGTTCTCTGATGGGTCAGTTTCTTCTCCGGAATCACCAGATTCGCCCGAATCTTCGCTCGCCCTTGTTTTCTTAGGGAAAAGAATTCCGGAGCAGTAAATAGAGCCAGGAGTCACATCTAAAATATCGACACCGTCCTCTTCTCCGTCCATGCCGAACTTATAGCCGTATGCTCCCGGGCCAATCATTTGCTCGCGAACAAAACGGGTGAGGCTTTCCCTCTTTTCGTTTATGAAAGGATTATTCGTCATTAGTCGAAATGCTATTTATTCTCTTTATGGATATGCGTTCTTCCGTAATGGTCTTGATTGTCTCAAGGTCATCAGTGTTTGAGATGTCGAAAAGCCTCATTGCGTCCTCGTACTGTCTACGGGAATTTTTGAAATATGGTTCGGTGATATCATGTCCGACAACGACACGAATCATGTCGTCTATGAGGGCGTTTGTCGTACGAGAGTCGCGGATGGTATTCAAATATCTGCTGTAAAGGTTATTAAGGTACGATGAGAAGGATGACACGCCAACATAGTCAAATACGACTTTCCGGGTACGTCTCTTTCTAGGGAGCATGGTCTTGGAACTCGTATTTGACCAATCTTTAAGGCGGTATTCGATGCTTTTTTCATCCAGTTTTGGCGAAAGGTCTCTTACAACGGTATCGAATCCCACCAATTCGATTTTTGCTTTTAAGGCAAGTTTCCAGATTTCTCCTGTTGAGAAGTCAAATCCTGGATATATCGCGGCTAATGCATTCCTCACAGCAGAATCCGCGAAACTGTTTTCCCTTCTTCTTTCATCCAGAAGAGCTTCCAGCTTTCTTTCCATCTCAGAGAGGAATTGGACCCCGGTGATTTCAGGATTATCGACCAAATCGCGTAAGATGCCAACGTGTAAAGACTTATCTGAAAGCTGGTATATAACAGGTTCCGTGTCTATCGGGAAAGAAGTGCTTCCATCCGCCATCTCCAGTTTGACTTTATCAGCACCGGTAGATGTCGAATCGTTTTCATCATATCCTTCATCGTCACCAAAAATGTTGTAAGATTGAGGAACAACGAACCCACCGGAATACTTTCCAGGTGTCCAATGGAAGACCTCTCGACGGAAGTTGGAATCAAGGACCTGGTTAATATGCCTTATGCGGTTCCCTTCACTCCTTGAAAGCAGCCCCTTGAAAAGAACCTCGGGTATAATCTCCAGGATGTCCTGATTTGGATTCACCACATACGGATCGTAGGAGTTTGGATAGGGCGAGGGGTAACTTTTACATTGAAGGAAGCGCAGTACTACAATTCTTCCTTCCTTTACTAGGATGGCCCCTTTCTTTGGAATCAAGTCAGAAGGCGTTTTGAAAACGATTTGCTTGTCAGGGAAAAGCGATTGGATTTCTGTTTTGATTCCCTCTGGGGTAGAAGACTCTAGCATAAAGGCAAAAGAGTCGAATCCTAAAGTAAATTCCTCAATAAGAGGGATAATATCCCTTGACCACAAATTTCGGATATATTCAAAAATCGAGATAGGACCTTCCGGTTCGAATTCTGGATCTATAGTTTGAAGATGCTCGTAGAAAAGTTTCTCACAGTTTGAAGTAGCGCAAGCTGCCAAGATATTACAGAGGACCCGTTGCCTTCGATCAAAACCTTCAAGAAGTGACGCTACCTCAGGGAAATAATTGTCATAATTGTCTCCGCATTCAAGTGTTATCCTGGAATCCGAATAACATAACCCGTCGGTATACCTAACAGCATGGGACACGGGGTAACAAATGAAGTCCTCTCCGGACCTCGTCATGCCGTTGTAGATATTGTTGAAATGGATCTTTTCTTCAACCAGCGTTCTTAGTGAATACGTCCTATCGGTAATCTTAAGAACAAACAGGTTGCGAACATTATACCCAAGTTGTGTCAACTTAGACAGGACCTCTGATGAGTTGAAGGAGCGGTAACGTGGGGAGTTCACGTACAATATGAATACATTCCCGGATTTTGGCTCCGATTTACTGATATACCCATCTTTCAAAGCGCTTTTTGCTCGTTGTTTTACAAGGTCAATATCCTTATCAGTGATGACATTAAAGCTCTTATATATTTGAAACCCTTCATATATGTGACGAGTCAGAACGGAATCTCTCTTGGCGGGGAGGTTCCTTTTGTCGCATACAAGTATGTTGGAATATGCCGAGGGAAAGCACTTGCTCCCTTCGTCGGTTTCCAACAGGGAATACGCTATTGCATTGAACTTTTTCCTGACTGAACCGAGGTCGGTGTTTTTCTCCTTTCCGTTCTTGTCGTAAATAACCAGCTTCTTCTTGAACTCCTTGAATTCTTCCGTAGTGTTACCGGGAATTTCATGCGGATGTGTATGTTGATAAGAGATGGTCCTTTTGTAATCTTCGTTAAAAACGCCAAAACGAATAATGATATAGTTGGTGAGAATCTTTTCGAATTCGGGGACCACCTTAGGGAGATAGAATATCGGAGAATGCTGTTGGGACACATCCCCAAGGTAAAACTCGAAAGCACTTTCTATCGTCTCCAAGACCGGTCTGGCTCTCTTTATTGCCTCGCGTTCCTTTAAAGGTCGGCCATACTGCATCATTTCAATAATACAGTCAAGGACGGGGGACCTTTTGCTGGCACTAGACTCAGTCATTTTTGTCAAGGATTAAAATAGATAAAGACTGGATTGCACGAGACATACCGATGTAAAGCTCAAACGTATTGAAGAATCTCTCACAGTAAAGGGCCAAAATCACATGTCGACTTTCCAGTCCTTTAAATTCAAGTATATTAGCCGTGGGAAGGACTGTTGAGAAATCATCGTTGATATTCTCTCTGGTTAAGGGCCGGGGGCCAGCAAACTGTCGAATGCCATTGAGAAGGGGCATCTCCCCAAAAACCATTACATTCTTGATATTTGAATGCGTCAATAAAATATAGTCTGACCCCGAGCGATGCTTGGAGACAGCCTCAGCTAGTCCCTTGATATACTGAATCATTTCCATGGTATCTCCGAAATGAGTAATAGTTATGGGAAGACCAGTTGCCATCTCAATCTCCTTGAAAACCATCAGTGCAGCATCATAGTTTTCCGAGTCTTTAATTTTCCTTGCAAAGGTGATAATATCCTTATTAGTCTGCACTCTTCGGCAATCTAAAAGGCGGTATCTGGCTGCGTTATTATTGAGTGTGGCTGCATTATCTGAGAGTTCCCTTGCCTGATTGTTATAGGCCTGCTCTTTGTCATAAAACGACAAATAACGTCCGATCCGAAGTCCATCACCAATAATGGAAGATAATTCGTTCAAAAGAACATCTATTCCCTTATCAAGAACATCATGAACTTCGTCCGCGATGACATAGTCGTAAGGGGCATTTGCGGGGTTGTCCCTATAAGAGGAAAGTAGTTCTCTTAATTCGTCTTTTAATGCCTTATTAGCATTCAGAGAATTAATCTTTTCTAAATCAAAACGACCATTGGAAATCTTTAAAATGAATGCAGCAAAGGTAAAGACGTCGCAATCGCCAAGCTTCTCAAATTCAACCTTGTGTTTAAATTTGGCGGCTAATAGATTATTCCAGCAAAGATAAAGCCCATGCAGGCGACTGTGATGCTTAATATATGTTTTGGCGATTGTGGTCTTACCCGTCCCGGGGCCACCTTCAATGAACAAACGGTTGTTGTCACTTAGACTCTCTATTGTATTTTCATCATCGGCCCTTAACCACTCTAAGACCTCTTCGAGTTCTTTCCAGGAATAGTCGCCAGATGTGAACACAGAAGAAGTGAGACGGTGGTTTATAAGACGTTCCAAGTCTCTATCGTTTAACCTCGGAAGAGAGAGTCCACAACGTAGTTTCTCTGCGTCAATAATCTGAAGACAGAAGTCGGCAAGAGAAAGCCTCGTATTGTCATGTTCGGTCTTAGTCCAAACCCTTCCTGAATGCTCTGTGTCTGAGAAGACAGACATGGGAAATGCACAAGCAGTTGCAATTACCAGTTCGTCTTGTGATATAATGTTATTGTTGAAAAGGCCCCACTTATAATCCTCCGCCTGTTTGAAAGGATCTGAAATGATGCGGCTCTTTCCGTACGCGTGATTAATGTATTCGCTGCCCTGCCTCTCAATCTTTCCCCCTTTTACTTCGATTACAATAGCACCTTCCTTGCATGCCAGAAAAAAATCTATTTCAAATCGAGGTTTCCCGTTTATTGGCCGGTCAATTAGGAGATTATAAAACACATGCCACGTCAAGGCGCTGTTTTCACAGTCTCTCATAATGCGCTCAAACATCATGCGCTCCCCATGGAGTGGATTACCGCTAATGTCGGTAATCTGATCAATGGTTTTTTGACTGTGATTAACTAACATGGCCTTTCTATCGTGATGGACTATACAAAGTTAATACTTTTCATCTGATTCTACGTAAATTTGCAGTGCAATCCAGATTACCATGACACCCGAACAGCGTTTCAAATGTATGTCGCACAATCGAGCCAAGAATACTGGTCCGGAGCTTAGTTTGCGTTACGCACTCTGGCATCAGGGGTTCAGATATAGGATAAACGACAAGAGTCGCCCTGGTAGGCCGGATATCGTGCTGCCAAAGTACCGGACGGTTATCTTCGTACACGGCTGCTTTTGGCATGGCCATAAGGACTGTAAGTATTATTCTGTCCCCAAGACTAATACCGATTTTTGGGTTGCAAAAGTCGCGAGGAACCAGGAACGGGATCAAGAGGTCTGGCGAAAGTTGGAGGCTAAAGGCTGGAGCGTAGTCATCGTATGGGAGTGCCAGCTGAAGAAGGCGAATATCGACGCTACCGTCGCCCGGGTTTCCGACGAGATTGTCCGGAACGGGGAAGCCTATCGCGTAGCCCAAGAAGAGAGAAGAAAAGCTCGGGAGGAATACCGGCGAGAGAGGAAGGCCCGAAAAGAACGGGAACAATCTCTCTTGGAAGAGGTGAAATCCCTATAACCCCGGTCTCTCCATCCTGCGCCGAAAGGTGCTGCCCTGCGAGTAACTTTTTTCAGGGAAAGACAATTGCCTTGCAGGACGTTCTGCAAGGCATTTTTTTGCGGAGAGGACCGTCTTCTTTGGTTTTTATTATGCTGTGTATCAGCTTATTAAAAGACTATTTGTATGTTTGCGTGTTGCCTGGTACGCTTTGAGACAACAACAAATGAATAATGGTCCACATATTATTTCCAATCGTCAAAGCCTCCATATCTCAATAAGTTTTTATATTTTTGACCGAACTATCGCTTATTTAAATTGAACAACAATGAAAAAAGCTGTAATCATTATCCTTTCGCTTATTTGCCTGATCGTTTGTTCCTGCGAGAAAACGCTTCATCAACGCCAACTTGTTGGAAGTTGGGCTGTCACTAAAAAAACAACTACATCCGGATCCCTTGAAGGCGAAAATACTGTGGATGGATTTGTTTATACATTCGATAAGGAAGGTCATGGAACAATTGTACGAAACGATAGAGTTTCCAGCTTTTCCTATCAATGCAAAACGGATAGTCTCACGATTGTTTTGGATGGAGAGACTACGCCAGAAGCATACCGCATTGATGTCTTGACAGAAAAAACATTTGTGGTCAGCAACACATACGCTGTCGCAATACTCGGTAAGGTTTTTCGTCAATATACGACCCTTACGGGGAAGAAGTTAGACCGTTCGTAAGAGAAGAAGTTAAAGCACTGATAATCAGTTAGCCTGGCGGAGAGGACGAGAGTAAATGCCCATACTTCGCCGCATATTACGAAACTACTCGTTCCCTGCCGATTATCGCACCACCCTTTGTTACCGCTGCGCGAACTGATGGGCCCGGTCAATCCAGGCAAGCAGTTCCGCATCGATTTCCTCGTTCGACGC